>Ga0256406_1004393_pt1 | contig 16179 bp, 16 predicted proteins | sample RumenRJG_03DNA_FD_185986 | JGI IMG/M metagenome (GOLD analysis project Ga0256406, IMG submission 185986) | Bovine rumen microbial communities from Lethbridge, Alberta, Canada - RJG_03 | ecosystem: Host-associated > Mammals > Digestive system > Stomach > Rumen | place: Canada: Alberta | collected... | reverse complement strand
AGGGCTACGTTTGAACGGATAGGCATCACTTATGGTGTTGAATTAGTAGAGTGGAATCATGATAAAGACCATGTTCATGTGCTTTTTAAATGTACTCCCCAAATCGCCCCTGCTAAATTCATTAATGCATATAAATCAGTTAGTTCAAGACTGGTTAAAAAGAACTATCCTGAAATACGTCAATATTTGTGGAAGGAAGCTTTTTGGACTAAAAGCTACTGTTTGATTTCCACTGGCGGAGTTTCAATTGACGTAATCAAACAATATATTGAAAGGCAAGGTCAAAAATAATGGTTTTAAAAGCGTTCAAATTGAGATTATATCCTAATAAAACGCAACGCAATCAGATTCATGTTAATTTTGGTTGTGCTCGTTTTGTGTGGAATCAAATGCTTAATATGCACATTGAACGCTATAAAAACAATAAAAAGGCTAAATTCCAAGGCAGATATTCAATGGATGTCATGCTGAAAGCTTTAAAAATAGAATATCCTTGGTTAAAACAGGCAGAGTCTACGTCTCTTCAAAGAGTAAATCGAGATTTGGACGACGCTTTTCAAAGATTTTTCAATCATAGCCTTCAAAATGGTTTTCCAAGGTTTAAATCAAAGAAAAACACTAACCAAAGCTATACTTCTAAATTTGTCAATAATAATATTAGAATTGTGGATGAACATCACATTAAACTGCCTAAACTAGGCTTAGTGTACTTTAAAGCCGGCAGAATATTAAATGGCAAGATTAGAGCTGTTACAGTTCGCGTTAATTCAAGAAAACAATATCAGGCTAGTATCTTAGTTGAAAGTGAAAACCAAACTTTCAAAAAGACTAAGAAGTCTGTCGGGATTGATTTAGGGTTAAAAAGTCTCACTATCACTTCTGACGGTCAAAAAGAAGACATTCTCAAAGTTGATGACAGGCTGAATAAACAATTAAGAATTTGGGAACGTAAAAAATCCAGACGCTATGAAAATGCTAAAAAAGCGATGGCTTTTGATGAGCATGATAAAGTCTTGTTTCCCAGAACGGACTTAAAGCAATTTCCGCGCTATCAGCAGGCTGTGAGAACTGTAGCCAAACTTAAGAAACATATTGCTGAACGAAGAAGAGACAATCTGCACAAGTTGACAACTAGATTGGTTAAAGATTATGACACTATTGTAGTTGAAAATTTAAGTGTAAAGAACATGATAAAAAATCATCATCTGTCTGCCTCAATTGCCAATGCTTCCTGGGGAACTTTAATCAGTCAGCTTAAATATAAATGTGCATGGTATGGCAAAAAATTAATTATCATAGACCCTAAAAATACCAGTCGTATTTGTCATGAATGCAAACAAAAAAATCACGAGTTTGACAGCCTTTCTCAGTCAGAATGGCTAGCTGCTCGTGAATGGGACTGTCCTAATTGTCATGCGCATCTTGATAGAGATGTAAACGCAGCCAAAAATATCTTAGCTAAAGGATTAGAAACTCTGGCTTAATAATAAACAGGTATGGAACGTACCTTGGTAAATAGCGATGACCTCTACCAACTTAGTGAAGAACTAGACTGGCAAGTTTGCCGTGTTCCCAGAATCCCCAACTTCAAACCGTTAAAAAACGAAGTTTCAGGTTAAGTTGGGGTAGTTCAAAAGAATATTACATCGTGTTTTAAGTATTGAATAAACCCGGAATAAGAGTATAATTAAAACAATTTTAATATAAGGGGGAATCATATGGACTCACTGCACGCATTATTGTTAGCCGAGCACGACAAAGTTTTGCAACAGATCGACGTGCTCGAAAAAAGAATCAAAGCGGCTCCGAAGGGAACGCTTCACGTTGTCAAATACAAGGGAAAATCATGGTTTAAGAGATATGATTCAGAAAGAAAGAAAACGACCTACCTTCCCAAAAGCAACATCAGCGTGATCAAGGGATTGGCCCAGAAGATGCATGACGTCGCGTGCCTGAAATTTGCCAAGCAGCGACTTAAGGCGATCAATCGGTTTTTGAAAACAGACAGCGAATCTTCCTATTTGGAGATTTACGAAAATTTACCGGACGAATTCAAAAATTTCACCGCACCGCTCGCAAAATCGATGGAATACAAGATCAACGAATGGGTTTCAAAGGGATACGCAAAAATGCGTCCTGTCGAAAATGGGTTCAAGACTCTTAAGGGCGACACGGTTCGTTCAAAGTCGGAGAAGCTGATTGCGGACCTGCTGTATATGCTCGGAGTGCCATACAGATACGAAATGAGACTCGATATGGGCGACGGGACGATCGTTTATCCTGATTTTACAATCTATGACGTCAGAAAAAACCGCTTGGTTTATTATGAACATTTCGGAATGATGGATGATTCGCATTACGTCAACAACGCCATCAGAAAGCACAACGAATATCTGAAGCACGGTTTGGGAAACGACTTGATCATAACGCTTGAGTCAGGCCAAAAACCGCTTGACCTTGAGGCGGTTGAAGCACAGGTGAAAAAATACGCGCTCGCCAAAAGCGCGACAAATTAAACAGGATGTTATTAGGCCAGGGGAGTTGGCCTTTTTTTATTGCTTAACTCGTCAACTCGGTGTTATATTATATAACATGGAGGGATTTATATGGATCAGATTGACCGCACCATCTTAGGATGTCTGGAACATGATGCGCGAATGTCTCTAAAAGAACTAAGCAAGCAATGCTTTATTTCAGCTCCGGCCGTGAGCTCAAGAATCGCGCGCTTGAAGGAACACGGATATATAACGGGATTCCACGCAGCAGTCGATTGCGAAAAACTGGGATACCCTATCAAGGCATTCGTCAGCTTGTGCCTTGCACCAAAAGACAAAGAGGAATTTTACCCTTACGTCAAAGGATGCAGGAACGTCGTCGGGTGCGACTGCGTGACCGGCAAGTATTCGCAGATTTTGACCTGCCGTTTTAAAACGACGAAGGATCTGGACGAGTTCATCAATGATTTGCAAAGATTCGGCGAAACGCAAACTCAAATCGTTTTTTCGACCAGCGTGGAGCCGCGTTCGCTCGTGCCTGCAGATGAAGAATAGAGAGTCGCAGCCCTGGTTGCGGCTCTTTTTTTGTCAAAATGCAGAGCAGACGGCCGCGGTGTCTGAACAAGGAAGCAAAGAGCAAACCGACGCACCGGGACAATGATTCATCCTGGCCGCGCAAAGAACAGCAGCGTGCGTTTCGAACCCTGAGGCTCCAAAAACAAACGGCGAATCAACGCCCTGCATTTTTTAAGCGACATAGCCTGCAGACTTAAAAATCTTAAGTTGAAAACGCCGCACACATTGTTTTCCACGCAAAAACGGTTAAGGTATCGTAATTTGGCGGTTAATGTTATATTATATAACACGTAAGTTGATTCAGATTTTGAAAGGTAGGTTTTTACAATGCGGATTGAAAGCGACTCATTAGGTACCAAAGCTGTTGACGATGCTGCGTATTATGGCATTCACACCGAGCGTGCTCGCGAGAATTTCCCTGTCACGAGTCGACCGGTCGACGGAAGACTTGTAAAGAATTTGATTCTCGTAAAGGAAGCTTGCGCAAATGCGAATGCCGAAACGGGCAGGTTGGCAGCCGATAAGCACCGGATGATCGTCGGCGCATGCGAAGCTGTTTTGGACGATTTTGATTGTTTTGCTTCAGAATTGCGGACTCCAGCTATTCAGGGGGGAGCCGGGACGAGCACCAACATGAACGCTAACGAGGTAATCGCCAACCTCGCGGCGGAAATGGCCGGGGCAAAGAAAGGTACATATGAGCTGATTCATCCAAACGATGACGTCAACATGGCACAATCGACAAACGACGTCTATCCGACCGCCGGACACATGGCTCTGGTGGAATATACGACCGATCTCTTGGATCAGCTTGAGAAGACTGCATCCTCATTTCTTAAACTGGCTCATGAACACCGCTTCTCCTTGAAAATGGGCCGTACCCAACTTGAAGATGCAGTCCCGACAACGTTTGGCAAGGAGTTTCACGCGTATTATCGTGTCCTCATGCGCGACTACAAGCGAATCGAAGCAGCCTCAGCTTCTTTGCTTGAAGTGCCCCTTGGCGGAACGGCGATCGGCACCAGCATTTGCGCAACTCAGGAATACTGTGACGCCGTGGTTCCTGAATTGCGTCGCCTCTCTGGAATGCCGTTGACTCAAGCTGAAGATTTGTCGGATGCCGTGCAAAACACGGATTGCTATGTGGCATTGTCAAGCGCATATAAGAATCTGGCCACTGATCTGATCAAGATTACAAACGACCTGCGTCTCCTTGGTAGCGGTCCGCAAGCCGGTCTCCATGAACTGGAACTGCCAAAAGTTCAAGCCGGATCATCAATCATGCCCGGCAAAGTCAACCCAGTCATTCCTGAAGTTTGTGCGCAAGTTGCATTTCAAGTAGTGGGCAATGATGCTGCAATCGCACTCGCAAGTTCGTCTGGGCAGCTTGAACTGAATGCCTTTGAACCCGTAATGTTTGACGATCTTTTTGAAGACGCATCCCTTCTTCGCGGCGCGCTCCTTACTTTGAAGAAAAACTGCCTCGATCATCTCAAAGTCAACGAGCAACGCTGCGCTGAAATGGCTGCACACTCCGCAGGCCTTGCAACCGCGCTGTCTCCAACAATTGGCTACCGTGCCGCGGCCAAAATTGCTCAGGAGGCGGTTGCTACAGGCGAGTCGATTGAAGTGTTACTCAAAGAAAAGATCAACATTCCCGATTCAAAAATCAAAGAGTTACTCAATCCACAAAACCTTCTCCAACCGGCAAATTCGAGTGTTAAGCTCGAGACCGCCACAATGTTGAAACGTTAATGTTTCGTTTATGATCTAATAACCGAGAAAAAGATAAATGCGGCACATCTCAAGAACCGTCCGATTTTCGGCGGTTCTTTTTTTGTAAAATCCAGTTCTTTTGGATGCAGCGGTGATGCGATGCTGCATTTGGATAAGGCGCTGTGAAGATGGGCCGCGTGCAGGCTGATTTTGGCAGCACTTCCCAATATGACAGCTGACGAGTCCGCGCGGTTTTGGAGGATGCGGTAGACAAAAATTAGGCATTTCTCTCGATTTTTGTCTACTTCGATGGTCGCGCAGGGCCTTTTTGGAGGCAGCAGTAGACAAAATTCGGGCTTTTTGCTCCATTTTTGTCTACTTCGGGGATCGCGCACGCCCTTTTTGGGGGCAGTGGTAGACAAAATCAAGGCATTTCTCACGGTTTTTGTCTACTTCGATGGTCGCGCGAGGCCTTTTTGAAGGCAGCGGTAGACAAAATCAAGGCATTTCTCACGGTTTTTGTCTACTTCGATGGTCGCACGCGCCCTTTTTGAAAGCAGCGGTAGACAAAATTCAGGCATTTCTCACGGTTTTTGTCTACTTCGATGGTCGCGCGCCCCCTTTTTGAAAGCAGCGGTAGACAAAATTCAGGCATTTCTCACGGAACAATTGCGGCCGCCCGCCACTGCAAGAACAAATTCCGCAGCCGCAAGCTCTGCATTTTATAAAAAAAGCGACACGCCGAAATGGCATGTCGCAAGCAACTTAATGTTAATTTTTAAAACTGTGAATCGGAGCCGGGATCAAACCGCCGCGGTGAATCATGTCGGCAGAACTTGCCGGATTGACGCCCATGATCGGCGCATGGCCGAGGAGGCCACCGAATTCCACGGTCTCGCCGACCTTCTTGCCGGGAACCGGAATGACGCGAACGGCCGTCGTCTTGTTGTTGATCATGCCGATTGCTGCTTCATCTGCAATCATGGCACTGATCGTTTCAGCAGGCGTATCGCCAGGAACGGCAATCATGTCGAGCCCAACCGAGCAGACTGCCGTCATTGCTTCAAGCTTGGAAAGTGTCAGCGTGCCGGCATTGACGGCATCGATCATCCCTGCATCTTCGGAAACGGGGATGAATGCGCCTGACAAACCACCGACGTGACTGCAAGCCATGATGCCGCCCTTTTTAACGGCATCGTTGAGCATGGCAAGAGCTGCCGTCGTGCCGTGAGTGCCGACTTGTTCAAGACCGATTTCTTCCAAAACCTGCGCAACGGAGTCCCCAACGGCAGGCGTCGGTGCAAGCGACAAATCGACGATGCCAAACGGAACGCCGAGACGTTCTGAAGCAACGGCACCAACCATTTGACCCATGCGCGTAACTTTGAACGCTGTTTGCTTGATCGTTTCGGCAACGACGTCCATGGAAGCACCCTTGACTTTTTCAAGCGCCTTCTTAACGACGCCAGGGCCGGAAACACCAACGTTGATGACGGTATCCGGTTCGGAAACGCCGCAAAAACCGCCGGCCATGAACGGGTTGTCTTCAACGGCATTGCAGAAAACAACCATTTTGGCATTCGTCATGAAATCAAGCTCTGAGGCTTTCTTGACGGCCTGCCCCATTTCGGCAACGGCATCCATGTTGATGCCGCTTCTCGTTGAACCGACGTTGACCGAAGCACAAACAAGATCGGTTTGAGCCAAAGCTTCCGGAATCGACTTGATCAGAGTCTTGTCGCCGCTTTGATATCCCTTTTGAACAAGCGCAGAATATCCACCGATGAAATCAATGCCGAGCGTATGGGCTGCCTTGTCAAGCGTCAAGGCATATTTGACGTAATCCTGATCGTGCGAAGCAGCGGCAATCAAAGAAATCGGCGTTACCGTGACGCGCTTGTTGATGATCGGAATTCCGTATTCTTCTTGAATCTGTTCACCGACCTTGACGAGATTCCTGGCCTTGGTCGTGATTTTGTCGTAAATCTTCTGGCAAGCTTTGTCGCTGTCCGAATCGATGCAGTCAAGCAATGAGATTCCCATCGTGATCGTACGCACGTCAAGATTCTCGTCAGAAATCATGTGAATCGTTTCTAAAATCTTTTCGCTTTCCATATTTTCCCCCATTAAAGATGATGCATCGCACGGTAGATTTCTTCGTTGCGAATGCGAATCTCAACGCCAAGCTTTTGACCAAGGTCTGCCAATTCTTGTGCCAAAACGCCGAATTCTTTTTCGTTTTCCGGCACGTCTACCATCATCATCATTGTAAAGTAGCCATCCATGATCGTTTGTGACAAATCCAGGATGTTAACCTTGTTTTCTGCCAAATATTGACTTACGCCTGCGATAATTCCGACTTGATCTTCACCGACAGTGGTCAAAATTGCTTTCATCTTTTTTGCACCTCGTTCTTTATATTAAACCTGTTAGTTTTAATAAAAGTATAGCGCATAACTAATAATTTCGCAAAACATTTTGAAAATATTCGTGTTTTTCAGCAAATTTGTTTTTTTATCCTCATGTATTTGATGAAATATCGAATGTTGCCGCACTGCATTTTATAAAGAAGGCTTGAAATTAAATGCAAATGCATTTATTATTAAATGCAGATGCATGTAATTTAGAAAGAGGAATTGAAAACATGGCAAATATTTCAAAAACCATCAATCCGAAACTTCGGACGACAATTACCGTGCTGCTGCTTCTTTCATCGTTCATCAGTCTAGCCAGCCAAACGATGATGGTCACAGCTCTTCCTGTCATCCAAAGGGAAATGCACGTTTCACTGACACTTGCGCAATGGCTGACCACCGGTTACACGTTGATCATCGGAGTCGTAACGCCCCTTTCATCCAATATGTATGAAAAGTTCCGCAATCGCTCCGTCTTTTTGGGAACGATCGGCACGTTTGTCATCGGCACACTCATCGGCTGCGTTGCGCATAACTTTTGGTTCCTGTTGCTTGCGAGACTCGTTCAGGCATGCGCAGGCGGAATTTTGATGTCATTTCAAATGACGACGATGATTTCAATCTATCCGATGGAAAAACGCGGAACGATTCTTGGCATGTCAGGCCTTGTTATCGCCTTCGGACCGGCAATCGGGCCGACGCTTTCAGGAATCATCGTCAACTCGCTCGGATGGCGTTACATATTCATTCTTGTGCTGCCGCTGATGCTGCTGGTTTTACTGATCGGTTTTGCAACGTTCCCAAACTTCAAAGAACCGCGCGAACTCAAAATCGACGTTCTTTCCGTCTTCCTGTCCTTGATCGGTGCAGCTTTGACGCTTGCAAGCCTGACGTTTTTCCAAACAGACATTGCTCTGGGATTTGTCATGCTCGTTGTCGGACTTGTCATTTTGACACTGTTCATTAAGCGCCAGCTCAAACTCAAAGACCCGATGCTAAACGTCAGAATCGTTGCCAACCCTGCATTTCGCAGAATGACGCTCGTTGGTATTTTTGCCTTCATGATTTTGCTTGGCACTGAACAAATGGTGCCGATCTTTGCGCAAAATGCCTCGCACGTCAGCTCAACCGTTTCAGGGATGATTCTTCTGCCAGGGGCAATTGCCAATGCGCTTTCGGCCGCCATCGTCGGACGCTTGTACGATCGCTTCGGACCAAAATATCTGATTACGACCGGCGGTATTTTGATGCTTTTGGCCTCGATTCCGTTGGTTTCCCTCAAGCCGACGACCCCGCTTTGGATCGTGACCGTCGCCTATATGGTCCGCATGATCGGCAATGCGCTCGTCTTTTCGCCTGCAATGTCCGAAGCATTTATCGAACTTGATCAAGCAGAAATCAGTCATGCGACTGCTTTGAACAACTCCATCAGACAGGCTTTCGGAGCAACTTCGATTACCTTGCTGATCGTTGTTTCCGGAATTCCGGCTTCATTTATTACCGGGTTCCACGCTGCCATGTGGCTGACCGTTGTCTTTGCGGTTTTGCTTTTAGCAACGTTTGCCCGCTACTGGCAAGGATCAAGCAGAAGGAATTCTTAAACTCTGCATTTTAAAAGGAACAAATTATGAGATCGAGCATTGAAAAATGGTGTTCCGTCTTCAACCGCAAGATCAGAACCGAAATCAACCGACGCTGCAGCAAATACGGCTTGCACGAGGCGAATTTCTTTTACCTGATTATTGTCGACGAACACCCTGGCATCAGCCAGAATTACCTGATTCAGACGATTCAGCGCGAGCAAAGCATCGTTACTAAACACATCAATCACCTTGTGGCCGACGGTTGGCTGAGAAAAGACGTCGCAAAAAACGACCGGCGTAAAAACGAACTGTTTTTGACACAAAAAGGTCGAGACGTTATTCCCGTACTCGACCATATTATGGAAGACATCAGCCATGAAAGCGTTGCTGGCTTGACTGACAATGAAGCTAAGATGTTGGAGAACCTGTTGGAAAAGGCGGCCAAAACATATGACGTGTAAGTTCAAGATGCCGGGAAATCCCCGCTTGGACTAAATAAAAAGCCGAACAGAGGCAGTCGAGTTGCGACTGACTTTGTTCGGCTTTTCGTTTAAACCAAGATAGAAAAGAGACTTTTTTCACAGCCTCCGTTGTTAAAAATTATTCTTTCTTGTTATCTAAATTGAAACGACGATCAAGCATGACCAAGCCGCAGATTGATAAAATTCCAACAATAACTGCACCCAAGAAACACAAATTTGAACTGAAATCGCCCGTTTGCGGCAGAAGTCCAAAATTCTTTTTGCTTTCGCTTGGTTGAGCAGCTTTTTGCTTGACGGCAAATTTAGCTGGAGTGATAACTTCTGTCTGACGCGGCTGATCTTTTTGTCGATCCACCTGAAATTTTCTCACGTTCCGATCGTTATTTGACCCGGCTGCAACCTTTTCTTGTTGCGGGTTTTTATTTTCACCGTTGGCGTTGCTTTCCGCAGAATTATCGGCCACGTAGCTGACCACGCCATCCTTGAACGGATCTTCAGGCGAAGACAAACGGTAGCCGTCGCATTTGTTTGCGCTGACCTGTTGAAGGCTGCCATTGCTGCATTCGACAGTATATCCTTCGATATAAGGAACGATCTGATTCTGGGCGGCTATCTTGGTCGAATCTGACGGATCGTTTTGGTATGCAATGTCTTGCTCCGGCTTTCCGGGAACGGAAATCTTCCACGATCCCAGACGCTTATAAACATAGTTGATCGTCCGAGTCTGGTTGCCGAAGTAATTTTCAAGCGGAATCGTCATCCCGCCCACAAACCTGAGATGGGCAGTTCCGTGGCCGAACGGCTCAAGCATCATCGAGTTGCCGATTTTTGCTCCGCCGTAATAGATGTCGGCAATTGCCGTACCGGAATCGTCCATTTGCGTATATTTGATCGTTGCACCGATGCCGCCATGATACTTGATTGTCCGCACCGTTCCGGGAACGTTGCTTTCATTCATGCGATCATCCGCATTCGATGGCGTTTCCGTCAACAGATATCCGGGAAAAACTCGACGCTTGGTTTGGTAAATCATTCCGGTCATGACATTGTGTCCGATAGACGGGGCAATCCTTTTGCCGTTGTTATCAAGGTAATTGATCGTCTGGTTGATCAACCGCGGCGTCGGTTCGGATATTTCCCGGGAAATAATCTGCGAATCTGAATCTTTGTAATGCTGCAAGACAACATTCGTATCGCCTTCGACCATCACGTCAAAGCTGTCTCCGTCATGGTAGTAGTGCAACGTAAACGGACGATTGCTTTGATCTACGTGCCTTAGTGCTTTATTGCTGTTCGGAGCAAGTTTGAAATTATTCGTTACTCCGTTTGGCATAAACTCCCAAACGCTGATCGTCTGGTCACCATCGCGCCCGATTGCGGCAACGACTCTCGTCGGCCCCTTTGCGTTCAAGATGTCCGCATCAAAGAAAGCATATCGATTTGCACCAACAAAACTTGAATATTGCATATAGTTTTCAGGATTGCAGATCGTGTAGTTTTCATCTGCATGAACCCTGTTGACATAAATTGCAAATACTCCAAGTATTATGGAAATAATCGTAACAATACCATATTTCAATCCCTTTTGAAATTCGTCCTTCATAATTTATCCCCCTAAGTAATACTAAGATTAACTATAGCACAAAATTGAAAAATAGTGTGCATTTTTAATGCTCTGCCCCTAATTCATCAGACAGGAGGGCAAAGCTTATTTTTCCACAATTTTTCTGCGTTTACGGACACATCGATAAAAATGGAGCCTCTGTCTGTAAATGGCCTGCTTAAAAAATGGCGATTATGGACAAAATGGTCAAAAATAGCCGCTTGTCCGTAAGATTCCAGACGTTTGAGCCCCGGTTTTACGGACAAATCATTGGAAAAAGCCGGTTTGTCCGTAAATTTGCGCGAAATCTTGGATAAATCAGTTGAGCAGTACTGCTTCTTGAAAAAGTAGTTTTTATGCATTTAAAATTAAAAAGCCGAACGAAGTCAGTCGCAACTCGACCGCCTCTGTTCGGCATTTCATTTAATTCAAGTAAGAAACGGGACTTTTCTCCGGCATTCTCACTATTTATTGATCTGCAAATTTTGAAACGAGTTCTTGCTGAACTTCATAAAGTTTTGGCGTGATGAACACCGGATATTCATCCGCATTGAGCAGGCGCTTCGTTGAATGCGGAAGCAAATCGAGCTGAGATTTGCTGAACTTTTGGATCTCAAAGACGTTTGGAAGATCGATTTTGACTTCAGTCCCGTCCATAGCTTCTTTTTGAAGAGGAACCGCCGTAAAGTTTGCAAGATGACCCTTTTGTTTCGTTGCCAGCGGATCAGCCTTGAAAGCCGTGAGTTCGGACGGAAGATCCTCGTCACGAAGCGTGATAATATCGGCAAAGGCTTTGCCTGATTTGTTGTCGATCAAGCGATATGTCTGCTTGATGCCAGGAAGCGTCAACTTGCCCTTGCTTTCCGAAACTTTGATCTTCGGAATGAGCTTGTCGCCTTTGATAACGGCAGAAAGCTTGTAAACACCGCTCAAAACAGGCGAAGACGAGCTTGTGATCATCTTTTCGCCGACGCCGAAATTGTCGATCGGAGCACCTTGTTCGAGCAGGGACTGGATGATGTTTTCGTCAAGCGCATTTGAAATCGTGATTTTGGCATTCGGGAAGCCTGCTTCGTCCATCATTTCACGGGCTGCTTCAGCAAGTTTTGTTACGTCGCCTGAATCAATCCGGATACCGAAATTGCCGTGTCCTTCCGCCTTCAATTCGTTGAAAATCTTAATGGCATTCGGAACGCCTGATTCGAGCACGTCATACGTATCAGCCAAAAGCGAGCAGTTGTCAGGATAAATGTCTGCCCAGGCTCTGAATGCGTCGTATTCGCTGTCGAAAGCTTCGATCCAACTGTGCGCCATCGTTCCTGCAGCCGGAATTCCGAATTTTTTGGCCGCAAGCAGGTTGGAAGTGGAACTTGCGCCGCCGATTACGGCTGCCCTTGCACCGTAAGTAGCACTTGAAGGACCTTGGGCACGACGAGCACCGAATTCCATGACGCCGCGCCCTTTGGCTGCAGCCGTGATTCGACGCGCCTTTGTTGCAATCAGCGTTTCGTGATTGATGATGCTCAAAAGAAGCGTTTCAAACAGCTGTGCCTGAATCAGCGGTCCTTGAATCGTCATTACGGGTTCGCGCGGGAAAATCGGAGTGCCTTCCGGAACGGCCCAGACGCGGCAACTGAATTTGAAATCAGCCAAATATTCGATAAAATCATCTGAAAAAAGGTTTAACCCCTTCAAATACTCGATGTCTTCTTTTTCAAAGTGGAAGTTCTTGAGCTCCTCGACTGCTTGCTCAAGCCCTGCCAACACTACAAAACTTCCATCGTCGGGCATCTTGCGAAAGAAGATGTCAAAAACGCCTTCTTCTTCGCCTAACTTCTCCTTAAAACCGTTTGCCATCGTCAGTTCGTACAAATCGGTCACTAATGCCCAATTGTCTGCATCCATGAGATTTCCTCCTATTTAAGTCGCAACTACCTTTATTCTCCAATAAAGTAGATACCACTTTTATATTGAACCTATCTTACACTAATTTACTTTGTTTTGCAACTTTCATCATCTTCGACTGATTTTAAAGCGTAAATCTTGGCTGGTCGTCCTGGGCGTTTTTGGACGGTTTCCGTCCCGATTTCCTTTAACAGATGCATATGCGTTTTTCTGAAGTTGGAATTGTCGATTGCGTCGACTTTTTTCATCAAAAACGGTGCATAAACGCAGCGAGCCTCGCGCATCGTAAACGTCGATCCCAAAACCAGCAAGACGTTTGGTCGGTAGTTGAGCTTATTGCGAATTCTTTCGCAAGCCACTTTGAAGATCCAGTCGTAATCGAATGCGAGGTGCGTTTTGGGATCGTACTCTGCATTTTCATAATACTTCGCCTGACTCGTCGCTTCGCTTGCTTTAAAATGCAGTGCTCCGTTCCGCACCACATAGTGACCGTCTTCTGCGGAGAACGCAAACCAGCGCGCATCGGTTGCTCCGTATCCGGCTTTGAGCGGTGGCATTTCAGGAAGAAACGTCATGTACGCCAAAGACAGGATTCGGTCGCGCCCCCGGCCGGAACGCATCGGATTCGTGAAAGTCGCCAACTGTTCGGTATGGATCGCAGACAGATTCAGTCCGATTTTTTCGCGAACCAGCCTAAGCGCTGCCGCATCCGCGCTTTCTTCCGTTCTCAAATATGTTTCGGGCATTGCCCATGCCCCTTTTTCGGGCTCATTTGCACGCTTAACGAGCAGCATGTTGACTTGACTTGTTTCCCGGTCAAAACTCCAAATAACATTAACGATGTTGATATATGGTCGTTCCAACAATTCCGTCTGTTCGCTCATGATATTCTCCCTTTCGATTGATACCTACTTATAATTATATCTTAAATTAAGAGTCATGTGTACTCAAAGCAACACCAATGGATTATAATATAGGTAAATATTTTTTAAGAAAGGCGGAATTTATAATATGCTGCATATGATTCCTGACAACATGGAACAGGTCGAAGAAAAACTTGCTTGGATGAAGCAAAACGGCTACGAACAAACCACCAAACAAGACGTCATCAACGATATGACCAGGGACGGCGTGCAAGACATGCTGGATACGGCGCTTGAAGGGCCTTATTGGACGGCACGCTGGGAAGAAGCAGGCCAATTGCTTAAAGTTTGCGGACCTGTCGGCGACGTTATCGGAACTTTAAAACCTCGTGATGAGTACGATGATTTTGAAAGCGACCTTGAAAACAATGCCATCCTCTTTTGGCGCAATCTTGCAACGCAAACGCAAAAACTCATCGGTCATGACTAAAAATGAGAAGAATATGCGGCCATTAATCATTGTCTAGTCAATTGATGATAAGTTAAAATGCATTCTTTACAATCAAGTACACGCTTACATTATTGATATAGATATCTTTCTAGATTAGAAATACTTTTTTCTGCTTGCAACTACTTGAAATTGTGATAAAATGTTAGTAATTTTTACAGAAAGAAGAATTACTAACAATGGTTAAAATTAAACGTGCTCCAGTTGCTGGTTTGAACTTGCTCGAAGGCGAAATTGTCAAAAAAGATCTCAAAATTTCTGGCATGAGCTTTAAAAACGTACCAGTTATTCCTGAAGTAAAAAACGATGATACTAGCTATCACGTTTCTGAACCTGTCTACAAGCGTCTTTATACGTTGCTTCGCAGTCGTTGTTCCAAAGTTGTTGATTTTGACGATTTTTCATACTAATACGAATATCAAACATAAGACAAAGAGGCCGAAAAATGTGCCTCAAATTGAAAACCCGGATGATTTGCAGTCAATTGCAAACCATCCGGGTTTTTTCGTATATATGACAATCTTTGTATATAATGGAAACAACCAAAAAGAGTCTGTCAGTAAATTGAATGGGAGCTTGCTGCGCTAATTTAGCAGACGCTGCATTTTGTAAAAAAGTCTCACGCTTTAAATTAAGAAAAAACTGAATTTTTTCCAAAACTCTTTTTGCTTTTCAAATGTGAATCAGACTTCGATACCGTCAATCGAAAAGCGAATCTCCGGAAATTCTTTTTGACCGTCTTTTCCCTCCATAAATGCCAAGGCTTCGCGTCTGATTTGCGACAAGTCAACGCCTTGCTGCTTGGCAGCAAACATGCACCCGCAGTAGCATTGACGATAGACGTCATATTCCTTGCACATTTCAACGGAACGAAGGTAGCCGTTTCCTTTCTTGAAATCGCTTGGCAGATAATGCACGTCGTAAAACTGCTGAACCTCGATTCCAACGGAATTGATTACTTGAGAGTTCTTGTGCGGGCTGATCGTCAGCGTGCTGCCAAAGTAGTCAAACCCAAGTTCCACGGCCTTTTTTGCAACCGTATCAAGTCGATAGTCAAAACAGGCACGACACCTTTTGCCGCCTTCAGGTTCTTTTTCAAGACCTCTTACGGCTTCAAAGTATTCCTGCGGCCGGTATGGTGCGGCAATAAATTGAACGTGATTGCCTGTTTTTTCGTTGAAATCGTGAATAAATTTCTGTTGGACGTATTCTCTTCGTTGATATTCGGCACGAGGATGAATGTTAGAGTTGGCATAGTAGATGGTTACTTCAGCAAATTCAGTCATGCGCTCCAACGTCGTAGTGCTGCACGGAGCACAGCAGGCATGGAGCAGAATCTTCGGCCGAATCCCAGCTGTTTGCCAATTCTGAACCATTTTCATCATGACCTTGTCATAATTGATTTTTTGGTTCAGATTCATTTTCTCAAGTATTTCCTTAAGATCAATCAATTCAAATTCTTCCTTTCATCGTTTTTGGACTGGATGCAATTATCTTTATCAAAAAAGCTCAGGTTTGCAACTTGAAGAATCGGCTGTCCCTCCCCCGATCACGATCGGGGTCTTCGTTAAGATTACCGCCATCAATTATAGTGAAAAATCAGCTTTCATGCAAATGTTCCACGTGGAACAATAAACGAATGTTTCACGTGAAACATTATCCGTTCTTGTCCGAAACACATCTGAATAATATAATGTCTTACAGGAGGAAATCATATGAAAAAAAATATACCGCTGCTTGTTTTCGGGCTCTTCATCTTAATTGCGCTGGCTTTTGTGCTGTGCACGCTGACCGTTTGGGCTTTCATGTCGAATCAAGGCAAAACTCTTCGCCTCATTTTGATGTTGGGAGCATTCTTTTCATGCAGTGCATCAATTACCGTTTTAACAATTTTGATTACGCACTGGATTTCACGACTGAAAAAAAATCAAAAATAAAAGAGGCTGGGAAAAAACTCCAGCTGAAAATTAAAAGCCTGCGATTGAATTTTTTGAATTCAATCACAGGCTTTTTCTGTACACTGGAAACCTTCCT
>Ga0256406_1004392_pt1 | contig 16181 bp, 11 predicted proteins | sample RumenRJG_03DNA_FD_185986 | JGI IMG/M metagenome (GOLD analysis project Ga0256406, IMG submission 185986) | Bovine rumen microbial communities from Lethbridge, Alberta, Canada - RJG_03 | ecosystem: Host-associated > Mammals > Digestive system > Stomach > Rumen | place: Canada: Alberta | collected... | reverse complement strand
AGACATTATCAACAGGGCTGCTGCGATACCTCCTAAGAAACCTGTAGACATACAGAAATACAGGGAGCTACTGCCTGACAGATGGAAGGCACTATAGCCTGCAAGGCGTCAAAGCGGATACGCTTACCACTCGGAGTCTTCTGATTTCAGTAACTTTGAAATCGTAACTCTGTAATATGGCATCGCATCTTAGCGAGTTTGATATCGTATTTTAGTGAATTTGACATCGCAACTCATTGTTTTCCTGTTGCTAAACCATAGGTTTGCGATGCCTTAACCTATGACTTTCGATGTCTTAACCTATGGTTTGGCACCAGGATGATTAAATCAAATAGCCCGTACGTAGGGCACGGACTCCGAGTCCGCAGGCGTCGGACTCGGAGTTCGCTAACTACGTATTATTCCCTGTCATATGTAGAAACGACATATTACCAAAATTCCCTTTGAGTGAGAGGCCAGTGAGAGGTGGGTGAGAGGGTAAAAAGACCTCTCACTGCCCTCAAAGCCTTTGCCACAGGGCATTTCCCGCGTTTGGAGTGAGAGGTGGAGGAAAACGTCAAAAAAGCCTACTGGAAACTGAATTCCGTCTTCACTACCCCATCGCCATAAATGGTCTTGAAGTCATTTTTCATGGAAATGACGGTATAGCCGTTCTTGCGCCATTTCTCCTCACGCTTGGCAGCCTCGGCGAGGTTGGCATGGTCGCGCTCGGCATCGTCGGCCACAAGCATGAAGGTGGCAGTGCGGTACTTAGGATTGCTCAGACAATAGTTGTGCATCGCCTCGTCGCCACTGCTGTTGCCAAACGACAGTACGGGTATCTTGCCTATCTCCTGACTGATCTGGCGCACCTTGTTGGTCTTCAGGTTCTTGATAATCAGACTGTCCGTGCGTACCAGATACTCATCCTTCTTCATGGTGTAGTCAACACCGATATTCCCGCCCTGCGCATTGGTAGCGAGACAAACGTCCATGCCAATGACCCTGTTGGGCTCGATGCCCAGCGACTCCACCAGGGAACGACAGATAAAGCGGTCGGAACCGGAGACAACGTAATAGGTAAAGTCATGATCCTTCAGGTAGTCGAACACCTCCAGCATGGGCTTGTAGAAGCTCTGGGCATAGGTCATCCCCGTGAACCCGTTGGCTGGCGTGGCGGCATACTTCTTCACATAGGCATCAAACTCGGCAATGGTCATGCCGGCATAGGCCTTGGCAGCAGCACGGGCATGAATCATATCGAAATGGTCGGGCAGCGCCACGCCCTCACGCACGAAATGGCGGATATTCAATGCAGCCTCGCGCACATCCTCTGGCGCCTTATCCTTATAGTCGGGATCGTCAAGGGCGCGATACTCCAGCAGATTATACTCGAAATAGGTGGGATAGAGTTCGCCAACAAACGTGCCATCCATGTCGAACGTGGCAATGCGGTCCTCCTTACTGATGAAATGGGCCGACTTCGGATTGGTCACATCCTCCACGTATGCTTTTAGCGTATCCAGCGCGTCGCACCGGTTCCACGAGGCAAAATACGTCTTTGGAAGCGGTTTCTCCGTCTGGTTATCATCCTTGCTGCACGACGTGAATAGCGGTCCCTGCGCAACCATGCACAGCAGGGCAAGCATCAATAAAAGATTTTTCTTCATATTCGTTAATAGTTTTATGTTTATCCGATTTTCTGAATTCCGGCTGCAAAATTAATTCTTTTACATCAATAATGCAAGCGGAAAACATTTTTTTAATGGTTTTCCTTTTGCGATTTGCTCTCTAATTTGTATCTTTGCACCATGCAAAACTAAAAGAAGTATAATGTAATAGTACACTATGAATAAGATTAAAACAATAGGTATTTTAACTTCAGGAGGCGACTCGCCAGGCATGAACGCAGCCATCCGCGCCGTGACACGTGCCGGCATTTACAATGGTTTCACAATCAAGGGTATCTACCGCGGCTATGACGGACTGATAAAAGGTGAGGTGAAGACACTGACCACCGAAGATGTGTCGGGCATTATCAACCGTGGCGGTACGATTCTGAAAACAGCACGTTCAAAGGAGTTTATGACACTCGAGGGTATGCAGAAAGCCTACGAGACCTGTCAGAAGGAAGTGATCGACGCATTGGTGGTCATCGGCGGCAACGGTTCGCTGACGGGCGCAAGAAACTTCGGCATGGAGTTTGATTTCCCCGTGATAGGACTGCCAGGCACCATCGACAACGACCTCTACGGCACCGATGCCACCATCGGCTATGACACTACGATGAACACCATCATGGAGTGCGTGGACCGCATCCGCGACACCGCCAACTCGCACGAGCGTATCTTCTTCGTGGAGGTGATGGGACGCGACGCCGGCTTCCTGGCCCAGTACTGCGCTATTGCCAGTGGTGCCGAGGCTGCCATCGTACCCGAGGAGGTGACAGACGAAGACCAGTTGGCAGAATTCATGAAGCGAGGCATCCGCAAGTCAAAGAAGTCGTGCATCGTCATTGTGAGCGAGAGTCCCAAGTGCGGTGCCCTCTACTATGCCGACCGTGTGAAGAAGGAGTTCCCTGAGTTCGATGTGCGTGTGTCAATCCTTGGTCACCTGCAGCGTGGCGGCACGCCATCGGCCCGTGACCGTGTACTGGCATCAACCACCGGTGTAGGTGCTATCGAGGCTATCATGCAGGGACAGCGCAACGTGATGGTAGGCGTAAGAAACAACGACGTGGTCTATGTGCCCTTCTCAGAATGTATCCGCACCGACAAGCGCTTCGACAAGCGTCTGATTACCGTGCTGAACGAGTTGAGTATCTAAACACAAGTCTTTCAAAATAAAAAAATACGCCCAAGAAAAAGTAGAAAGATTTTCTTTTTCTTGGGTGTTTTATTAATTCTTCTTATATTTGTAAGCGCTAATACTATACAGTTAGCCTATAGACAAAATAGTACACTTATGAAAAAAGGGCTTTTGGTAGCAATCGCCATCATGACGACGATAGACGTACAGGCTCAGATATTCCCCGTTGGTATTGTCAGTGCACAGGACACGGTGAAGGGCTTCCAGTTTGGACTTATCTCATCGGTAACGACTGAAGGTGGTCACGGTTTCCAATTTGGCGGCGTATCGAACACATCTGGACACACATTCAACGGTCTGCAGATAGGTGGTGTCAGCAGCATTACCCAAGGCATGGATAAGGGGCTGCAGATGTCGAGCATTCTGAATATCTCATCCAAGCGAATGAACGGATGGCAGATGGGTACTGTCAACTATGCCGATTCGCTCAATGGTGCACAGATTGGTATTTTGAATGTGACACGCAAACATCCTCAAGGCTGGCAGGTGGGACTCGTCAACCTATCGTACGACTCGATAGGCCATAAGATAGGATTAGTGAACATCAACCCGGCGACTCATATCGACGTGATGACATATGCAGGTTCTTCGACCAAGATGAACCTGGCTGCGCGTTTTCGCAATCGCAGCACATACAACGTGATTGGTGTGGGTACGCACTTCATGGGACTCGACTCTAAATTCTCGGGAGCCGTGTTCTATCGTCTGGGACAGTATGCACAGTTATCCCCGAAATGGAGCCTGAGCGGCGACGTGGGCTATTACCATGTAGAAACATTCTCAAGGAACAACAACGACAAACCGGAGCGCCTGTACTCCCTGCAGGCCCGCATCAATGCCGACTATCAGATAAGCAGTAAGATTGGGGCCTTTGCCTCTGTGGGATGGGGTGTGACCCGCTATTATGACCGTAACGAGACCTACAGGAACAGGCCGTTGGTGGAACTGGGCCTGACCTACCGCCAGCCTCGAAACCAGCACGACTCCTGGAAACGTGCATGGGACGAGAAGCGCTCAAAGATTGTGTTCACCGACTCCACGATGGCACTGCCCGAACCAAAGCGCTATTGGCAGGCTGCAGCCGAGGCAACGGGTATCAACGTAGGCGTACAGTTGTTTGACCGCTATGCCCTCAACTCGGACTTTGCCCAGACCACGCTGAACTCACTGAAGCGCAACTTCACCGACGGCATGGTGTGGGATAACGACTTCTTTATCACCAACCTGTTTGCACACCCCTATCACGGCAACCTCTATTTCAACGCGGCACGCAGCAACGGCCTCAGTTTCTGGGAGTCAGCCCCCTATGCATTGGGTGGTTCGGCCATGTGGGAATTCCTGGGTGAGACGGAGCCACCGGCCATCAACGATATCATTGCCACCACCTGTGGCGGAATTGCCATCGGTGAGATGACCCACAGGCTGAGCCGCACGGTGCTGGATGACCGTGACCGCGGCGGCAGTCGTTTCCTGCGCGAGGCTGCAGCCACCATCATCAACCCCATACAAGGACTGCATCGTATCTTCAGCGGTGATGCCTGGCGCGTGCGCAGCGACCACTATCGCTATCATGACTTCAGCAAGATTCCCGTGGACATGTCGTTCTCTGTAGGTTGGCGTTATCTGGCCGACAACGGTGCCCTGTTCCGCGGCACCCATGCGCCTTACGTGAACATCACGCTGATGTACGGCACACCGGTAGACGGTGAGCGCCATACAACACCATACGACTTCTTCGACCTGGAGATGAATGCCGCCTTCGGTGGCGGACAGCCCTTCGTCAACACGCTGAACATCGTGGGACGTCTGTGGAGTACGCCTATTCTGTACAAGAAGGACATGGCGGGCGAATTTGGCATCTACCAGCACTTCAACTACTACGACGCCAAGCCCATTGAGGATGGCTCTGAGCTGACCCCCTACCGCATCAGTGAGGCAGCGGGCTTCGGTCCTGGCTTCATCCTGTCATTGCCACAGACAGGCGCCATGACGAAACTGGAACAGCGAATTTTTATGAGCGGCATCCTGCTGGGCGGTACAAAGAGCGACTATTTCAACGTGATTGAGCGCGACTACAACATGGGTAGCGGATTCAGCGTGAAGTCAAAGACGCAGATTGAATTTGGCAAGTTCGGACGGTTCATGCTCAACGCCAAATATTTCCGTATCTACACATGGAAGGGCTATGAGGACAAGGATCTGCAGGCCTTTGCCGACGGCACCAAGGATCTGCACTACCTGAATGTTCAGGGCGACCGCAGTAATGCGATGCTGCTGGTGGTGAACCCCGTCATGGAGATACACCTGGCAAAACAATGGTCTGTCACGCTCTCAGGCGCCTACTACTCACGTCGCACGTTCTACAAATATCACGACATGGTGAAAGCCAACACGTTTGAAACAAAGTTAGGACTGACCTGTCGCTTATAGACACTATTTACAGATTTTTCAGAAAAGTATTTCCATTTTTCCTTGGGCATTTCGCTCAGATTTCTTAATTTTGTAGGCCGAAAACAAAAAATCAAAAACAAGCAAAGTTATGCTATCAGAAAAAGACCTCAAACAGATTGCTCAGCGTGGTATCACGAAAGAGCAGATCGAGACACAGTTGAAGGAGTTTGAAACAGGCTTCCCCTTCCTGAAATTGGAAGCAGCAGCTGCAGTAGGTAACGGCATCGTAGCCCCCAACGAGAGCGAGCGTCAACAGTACGTGAAAGCCTGGGAGGACTATAAGGCTGCAGGTAAGCGTATCGTGAAGTTCGTACCTGCCAGTGGCGCCGCCAGTCGTATGTTCAAGAATATGTTTGCATTCGTGGATGCCGACTATGACGTGCCTACCACCGATTTCGAGAAGAAATATTTCAACGACATTGAGAAGTTTGCCTTCTACGAGGCGCTGGATGCTGTCTGCGTGAAAAACGAGGGCAAAGGTATCAAGGCTCTGATGGCAGAAGGCAACTATAAGGCTGTGGCTGCCAATATGCTGAAGGCTGAGGGACTGAACTACGGTCAGCTGCCAAAGGGTATGCTGCTGTTCCACAAATACGCAGAGGGTGCCCGTACGCCCATGGAGGAGCACCTCGTGGAGGGCGCACTCTATGCCGCTTCAAAGGGTGAGGCTCACGTACACTTCACCGTGAGTCACGACCACCTGGAGTTCTTCAAGGCAAAGGTGGCAGAGAAGGCCGATGGCTTCGCACAGAAATACGGCATCAAGTATGATATCACGTTCTCTGAGCAGAAGCCCTCAACAGATACAGTTGCCGCTAATCCCGACAACACGCCATTCCGCGAGGCCGACGGTTCATTGCTGTTCCGTCCGGGCGGTCACGGTGCGCTCATCGAGAACCTGAACGAGATTGAGGCTGACGTTATCTTCATTAAGAATATCGACAACGTGGTGCCCGACCGTCTGAAGCCTGAGACCGTGGAATGGAAGCAGGTCATCGCCGGTGTACTGGTGAGTCTGCAGAAGCAGGCCTTCGAATACCTGCGTATCCTCGACGGTAACCCATCAGACGCCCAAATCGCCCAGATTGCCCAATTCGTAGAAAAGAACCTCTGCACCAATCCTAAGAATAGCAAGGTGGATGCCGACTACCTGCGCCGCAAGCTGAACCGCCCCATGCGTGTGTGTGGCGTGGTGAAAAATGTGGGCGAGCCTGGTGGTGGTCCGTTCCTCACCTATAACCAGGACGGCACGGTATCACTGCAGATCCTGGAGAGCAGTCAGATAGATACCAACAATGCGGAATACATGAAGATGTTCACGCAGGGCACTCACTTCAACCCCGTTGACCTGGTATGTGCCGTGAAGGACTACAAGGGACAGCCTTTCAACTTGCCCGATTTCGTGGATAAGACCACAGGATTCATCTCTTCCAAGTCAAAGGGAGGCAAGGAACTGAAGGCGCTGGAGCTGCCCGGTTTGTGGAACGGTGCCATGAGCGACTGGTCAACCATCTTCGTAGAGGTGCCTCTGGGCACGTTCAACCCCGTTAAGACGGTTAACGACCTGCTGCGCGATCAGCACCAATAAATGTTTGGAAAAAAGAAAAGAATGAAAAAATACACAGCCAAATACTACCTGATTCCTGCCACCATCTGCTTGGCAGGAATCGTGGCTATAGGCTACAACTATTTCTTCTCTGCTTTTGCCTCACAGGACAATAAGCAGTATGTCTACATCGATGAGGACGATACGGCAGACTCGGTATATGCAAAACTGGAGCCACTGGCATCACACAGCGCCCTCACAGGATTTCGCACGCTGGCACGTCATTACGACTACGACGGGCATATCCGTTCGGGACGCTATGCCATAGAACCTGGCATGAATACCGTCAGCGTGTTTCGTATGATGAGAAACGGCCGACAGGAGCCCGTGATGCTGACCATCCCGGAATGTCGCACCATGGAACAGATGGCTGCACGCCTGTCAAGGAAACTGATGCTCGACAGCACCAGCATAGCGCAGGCACTGACCGATGAGGATTTCTGTGAACAGTTGGGCTACGACACCTGCACCATCGCCAGTATCTTCGTACCCAACACGTACGAGGTCTATTGGAACACCAGCATGGATAAGCTGATGCAGCGCATGATGAGCGAGCACGATAAGTTCTGGACGGAAGAGCGCAAGCAGAAAGCCAGGGAACTGGGATTATCGACAGACGAGGTGTGCACACTGGCCAGCATCATCGACGAGGAGACGGCCAACAATGCCGAGAAGCCCATGATTGCAGGGATGTATCTGAACCGACTGAAAATTGGCATGCCGCTTCAGGCCGACCCAACGGTGAAATTCGCCCTGAAGGACTTCGCCCTGAAACGCATCTATCATAACCACCTGGAGGTGAACAGTCCCTATAACACCTACAAGAACACAGGACTGCCTCCCGGCCCTATCAAGGTGGCTTCCATTCAGGGAATCGACGCTGTGCTCAACCGCGTGGCTCACACCTATATATATATGTGTGCCAAGGAGGACTTCTCGGGCACGCATAATTTCGCCACCAGCTATCAGGAGCATCTCAATAATGCGGCACGCTATGCGAAAGCACTTAACGAGCGAGGGATAAAATAATTATGAATTAAGATTTAAGATTTAAGAATTATTTTGTACCTTTGCAGTCTCAAAAATAAAAAACACAAGAAAAAGATTATATGGCAGAAATGATACAGAACGAAGGCGAGGAGAAGAAAAGCCTCAGCTTCGTAGAACAGATGGTAAAAGATGACTTGGCAGAAGGAAAGAACGGTGGACGCATGCAGACGCGTTTTCCACCAGAGCCTAACGGCTATCTGCACATTGGTCATGCTAAGGCCATTGCCATCGACTTCGGACTGGCTAAGAAATACGGTGGCGAGTGCAACTTGCGCTTCGACGATACCAACCCCGTAAAAGAGGATACAGAATTTATCGAGAATATCGAGCAGGATATCAAGTGGCTGGGCTATGACTGGGCTCACGTCTATTACGCCAGCGACTATTTCCAGGAGCTGTGGGACTTTGCCGTATGGCTCATCAAGCAGGATCGTGCCTATGTGGATGAGCAGAGTGCTGAGGTGATTGCCCAGCAGAAGGGTACCACAACCAGCCCTGGTACAAACTCACCCTATCGCGACCGTCCTGTAGCGGAGAGTCTGAAGCTGTTTGAATTCATGAACAGTGGAAAATGCGAGCCAGGAAAGATGGTGCTGCGCGCCAAGATTGACATGGCTCACCCCAATATGCTGTTCCGCGACCCATTGATTTATCGCGTACTGAATATTCCCCACGTGAAGACTGGTGACAAGTGGAACGCCTACCCCATGTATGACTTCACCCACGGACAGTGTGACTTCCTTGAGGGTGTCACACACTCATGGTGTACACTGGAATTTGTGGAGCATCGTCCCTTGTACGACCTCTTCGTAGGTTGGATGAAGGAATGGCTGGGCACGCTGGAGAATCCCCAGAAACTGGGTTATCTGGAGAATATGGGTGACAAGTTTGCTGACTTCGAAGGTCCCCGTCAGACAGAGTTCAACAAGTTGAACCTGAACTATATCCTGCTGTCAAAGCGCAACCTGCGCACACTGGTCAGCGAAGGACTGGTCAACGGATGGGATGATCCCCGAATGCCGACAATCTGCGGTTTCCGTCGTCGCGGCTACTCTCCTGAAGGCATCAAGAACTTCATGGAGAAGATTGGCTATACAAAGATTGACGCACTCAATGACATGGCCCTCTTCGAGAGTGCCCTGCGTGATGACCTGAACACACGTGCCCTGCGTGTCAGTGCCGTGCTCGACCCCGTGAAGGTGGTTATCACCAACTATCCTGAAGGTCAGCAGGAGATGCTCACCGCCATCAACAACCCTGAGAATGAGGCAGATGGCACACACGAGGTTGAGTTCAGTCGCGAGATTTGGATTGAGCGTGACGACTTCATGGAGGTAGCCGAGAAGAAGTTTATGCGCCTGGCTCCTGGCAAGGAGGTACGTCTGAAGAACGCTTATATCATCAAATGCGACGAGGAACACCCCTGCGACAAGGATGCTGACGGAAAGGTGACCACCATCTACTGCACCTACGATCCCGAGACACGTAGCGGTCTGCCCGGCGCAAACCGCAAGATTAAGGGCAAGACGCTGCACTGGGTTAGTTGTCACAACGCCGTGAAGGCAGAAGTACGCCTCTACGAGCGTCTGTGGAAAATGGAGAACCCACGCGACGAGTTGAAGCGTCTGGAGGAAGAGGAAGGTATCAAGGGTGCTGATGCATTGCGTCAGATGATGAACCCCGACAACCTGCATATCCTCACCGACTGCTATATCGAACCATTCGCAGCAAAACTGCCTGCTCTGAGCTATCTGCAGTTCCAGCGTATAGGTTATTTCAACGTAGATCCTGACTCTACACCTGAAAAGCCTGTATTCAACAAGACTGTAGGCCTCAAGGACACCTGGAAAAAATAATGACGAATACTGGCGATAAATATTTCGACAGCGAGGCGTTTCATAAACTCCTCGATTCTTACGAGACATCCATAAACGCAGGAGAACCTGTGTTTATGGATGCTGACGATTTGGTGGATATCGCTGACTACTACCAATACACAGGCGAGAAGGATAAGGCGGAAGAGGCCATCAGTCTTGCCCTGAGTCTTTCACCAGGTTCCTCGTCTCCCCTCACCTATCGCATTCATGAGGCGCTGTTTCAACAGAACGACCCACAGAAGGCGTGGGAGCTGCTGGAACAGATGATTGACAAGGAATCGCCTGACTATATTTTCGACCGCGCAGAGATTCTTATCAGTGAAGGAAATATAGAAGAGGCGGAAGAATATCTTGAGGAGAATTTCCGTGACCTGCCGTCTGACGAGCAACAGGATTTCATAGTCGATGCGGCAAATATCTTCATGGACTGGAGGTTGCCAGAAAAGGTGATACAGTGGGTAACAAGAGGCAATCCCAACGACCCCAATGTAAAGAACTCTACTGAATTCAAGGAAATCCTGGCTAAAGCCTTTGTAGAAATGGGCAAATACGAGGACGGCAAACGTATCTTCAATGAGCTCATCGACAAAGATCCGTTCTCCAAGAAATACTGGAACGCACTGGCATCGGCACAATTCATGAACGAAGACTATAGCGGAGCTATTCAAAGCAGTGAATATGCCATCGCCCTGGAACCTGAAGATCCGGAAGGATTCATCACCAAAGCCAACGGACTGCTGCGTCTGAACAACTTCGAGGAAGCGCTGAAATACTATCAACGTTATTTGGAACTGGAGCCCGATGATGAGTTTGCCCTACTCCACGAAGGAACATGCCTCATCAACATGCTGAAACTGCAAGAGGCTATAGAAGTCTTGAAGAAAGCACAGGCTATCACAACAAAAGACTCGTCTTATTTCTGGGATATCTACCAGGAACTGGCTTTTGCTTATGCGGAAAACAAAGAACCCGACAAAGCGTTGGAGGTGATGGATCAGGCAGAGGCTATGGAGTACGACCTTGTACAGATTCTACTCATCAGAGGACATATTTTTCTGAATGCAGAAAAACTGGATGAGGCAAAAGAAGCTTTCGGCAAAGCAATAAGAATGAGTGACTCACGTAAACAGACAATGTTGCGCGTTATCGTGTCATTCTATGATAATCGCTATGTGCAAGGCGCATATGCATTCCTACAAAGATTCCTGACCCATTACGACGAGGAAGAAGAAGGCAAAAACACTGAGGGCTATGCATACATGGCCTTGTGCTGCTACGAACTGAAGAAATATGATGATTTTCTCAGTTATCTGAAGAAAGCCTGCGAGGTGAATCCCGCTGAATGCAGAATTGCAGTTGGCAACATGTTCCCTGAAGATGTCAAGCCAGAGAACTATTATCATTATATCAAAGACAAGTTAGACAGGGAATAATGAGCGTTGCCACAAAATATTTAACAATAAGAATTAAGAATAAAAGATATGAATTGGATAAGCACCCTACTCGGAAATCTGAACTACGGTACCATACTGCTACTCATGCTACTGGAAAGTACGGTTATTCCTGTACCATCAGAACTCGTCGTTGCTCCTGCTGCCTATCATTCGGCCAGTGGTGAACTGAACATCTTCCTCGTTGTACTCTTTGCAACGATCGGAGCTGACCTGGGTGCTTCCATCAATTATTTCGTGGCGCTCTACGTAGGACGCCCCGTCATCTATAAGTTTGCCAACAGCAAATGGGGCAAGCTATGTCTCCTGAACCAGGAGAAGGTGGAGAAGAGCGAACGCTACTTCGACAACCACGGTGTTGCAGCAACACTGACAGGCCGACTGGTGCCAGGCATCCGTCATCTGATTAGCATTCCTGCAGGGTTGGCACGCATGACTTACTGGAAATTCCTGCTCTATACCACAATAGGTGCCGGTGCCTGGCATGCCATCCTCGCCGGATTGGGTTGGTATCTGCATGCCATCGTACCTGAAAATGAGCTTGAAGATACCATCAAACAGTATAATCACTATATCATTGCAGTCATTTTAGGCATCGTTGCCCTTGCTATTATATATATAGTGGTAAAAAATATCATCAAGGCAAAAAGCAGCAAATAATCCCTCATCTTTTTGATTTGTATCAAAAATAAGGACTGTTATCGCACACAACAGACAAAATTCCATTGTCAGTTTAAAATTTCATCGTACCTTTGCATCGTCAAAAGGAACAAAATCCTGATGACGTTAGGATAACAACACATTAATTAGTAAGGTAGGGACCGAAAGAAATTAAACATTAACATTAAAAATTTAAAAGGATAACAAAAAAAAACTCAAGGTCCCGAGTAAAGAAAAGAAAGGAAAAAGAGTATGAAGAAGATTGTTTTGATGGTAGTAGCCATGTTCACAATGACAATGTCATTCGCTGAGAACGAGAACAACAGCACACTGAACAGTGCAGAGGCCTACGATATGACAGTCAATATGCGTAAGCTGGCTGTTACTTTGGATTTGACTACAGACCAGATGGAAGCTGTGCAGGATATTCACACTGCATTCTGCAACGAGATGATGCTGGCTGCTAATGCACACAGCACAGAACGTAAGGCTCTGGTTGATCAGGCAGTTAAGAAGGATGTTCGCTACATGGGATTCATCCTGGACGAGAAGCAGTACAAGAAATATCTGACACTGCTGAACACCACACTGACCAATCGCGGTCTGAAATAAGAAGAACTAAATCGAAATTCACTTTATGATGAGGATGTCATGCAATTTGGCATCCTTTTTTCATGTTTTTTGGACGCTTTTCCACAAATTATTTGTACCTTTGCGCAGAAAATAAAAAATAGACTAAAATGGACAACAAACAAAACAATTACATCTCCGTAAGTTATCAGCTCTACTCCATAGACAAAGACGGTTCAAAGAACCTGGTAGAACAGACAGAGCAGGGACGCCCATTCACTTTCATCAGTGGGTTTGGTTTCTCTCTCGACAGTTTTGAACAGCGCATTGTCAACATGCAAAAAGGCGAGAAATTCGACTTTACCCTGGCTCCCGCTGAAGCTTTTGGCGAGTATTTTGCTGAGGGTGTTCACAAACTTCCCCGTGAGGAATTTGTTATCGACGGTAAGTTTGACAGCGCCAACATCTTCCCCGGTGCAGTCATCACGATGAAGAACGAGGAAGGCCAGCACTTCATGGTGCGCGTCACCAAGGTAGAGGAAGACGGTGTGACACTGGATGCCAACCACCCCTTGGCAGGCGAAACCCTGCAGTTTACCGGTGCTATTCTTGAGAATCGCGAGGCTACTGCCGAAGAGATCCAGAAACTGATTGCACAGATGAGCCATGAATGTGGTGGTTGCGGCAGTTGCGGTGGTGACTGTGGCGGTGACTGTGGTGATGACCACGAATGCGGCGGCGGTGGCTGCGGACATTGCCACCACTAAGAGACGAAATGTCGTGATAACGAGATAATAACAATAACTATGGGCAATACGTTTGGGAAACTATTTACACTGACCACCTTCGGCGAGAGCCATGGTGCCGCCGTAGGAGGAGTGATTGATGGCATGCCGGCAGGCATCGACATTGATATGGATTTTATTCAGAGTGAGTTGAACAGACGTCGCCCTGGACAAAGCAAGCTGACAACATCACGAAAGGAGGCAGATAAAGTTGAGCTGCTCAGTGGTGTGTTTGAAGGCAAGAGCACAGGATGTCCAATAGGCTTCATCGTACGCAATGAGAATCAGCACTCGCAGGATTACGAGAACCTGCGTACGCTGTTCCGTCCTTCGCATGCCGATTTCACCTATTATAACAAATATGGTGTGCGCGACCATCGTGGTGGAGGCCGTTCTTCTGCCCGCATCACCATTAGTCGTGTCGTTGGTGGAGCACTGGCCAAACTGGCCCTTCGTCAGATGGGCATCTGTATTCAGGCCTATACCTCACAAGTAGGCCCCATTGCTTTAGAGCGTGACTATAAGAAATACGACCTCTCACAGACTGAGACCAATGCCGTGCGCTGTCCTGACGCCAAGAAAGCAGAGGAAATGGCAGCTTTAATAGAACAGGTAAAAGCTGAGGGCGATACCATCGGTGGCGTGATAACTTGTGTTATCAAAGGCTGTCCGGTAGGTCTTGGCGAGCCCGAATTCGATAAGCTTCACGCTCAGTTGGGCAGTGCCATGCTGGGTATCAATGCCGTTAAGGGCTTTGAATACGGTGAAGGCTTTGCCGGCGTCACTCAGCGTGGGTCAGAACAAAACGACCGCTTCACCGTGGGGCACGGTTCGCCCGTGACCACGCTCACCAACCACAGTGGGGGCATTCAGGGGGGCATCAGCAACGGACAGGATATCTATTTCCGCGTGGCATTTAAACCCGTGGCGACCCTACTCCGCCCTCAAGACACTGTTGACTTAGAAGGAAATCCCACCACATTTACAGCTCAAGGACGTCATGATCCATGCGTTTTGCCAAGAGCAGTCCCTGTTGTAGAGGCAATGGCAGCAATGGTTATTTTAGACAATTATTTATGCTTATCGGCATATAAAAATTAGGAAATATTCTCTCAAAATGCAAAATAAACAGAAAAATCCATTGTCGAATGGATTTTTTTGTTTATCTTTGCAATCGCTATAAGGGTTTGTGAAAATCCGAATATGCTTTAGTTAAGTCTAGTTTAGTTTTTGTGTTGGTTAAGGGCTGGCGATTGCCAGCCCTTATTTCTTATTTCTTAATCCTTATCTTTCCATCCTGAATAAACAAGCTATTTGTTTGTCCTACAATTCGTTGTCCATTCAGGTTATACCTCGGAGAAGCGTTGTTGCTCTTCACCTCGCTAATACCTGTCGTACCACTGGATTTAACGACCTTCAGGATACCTGTAGAAAGGCTGGTGGTATCCCATTCCAGTCCTTCACCAGGCGTAGCTGGAATAATCTCCTTGAACGTGCCTGTTGCCGTACCGGTGAAGACTCTTACCTGATCACCCTCGGTATAGGTCGCCTCAGCCTTGGCATCATTCAACTGCAGGATGGCATTGCTACCCAATTTCAGAGCACCCTTGAAGGTCAGGCCCTTATCGGTAATCAGGGTATCACCCACCATCAGCGTACCATTCATAGTGACAGCACCTGTCAGTGTTCCCTTACCAGCCAGTGTAGCACCACTATTCACGGTGATTGCACCTGTACCACTATGTGTGCCATTAACAATCAGTGTACCAGCCGCCACCTTTGTCGTACCACTATATGTGTTAGAACCAGTCAGACGCCAATCTCCGGCACCATCCTTAACTATACTTGTCTTACCAGGATGAGTTCCTGCCTGATCTTTATCGTCAATAACACCACGGAATGTTTCGTCGGTATTAGCGCCACCGACAATCCAGGTACCCTCACCCTTGGCTTTCACATTAAAGCCTGATAGTGATGACCCTGCATCCCCCGACAGTCCGCCAAGGTAATAGGTAGACTGATTCTTGGCACCATTGATAGCCGTTCCTGATTTCAGGAAAATAGTGGCATTCTTGATACCAACGCCATTGCGGATGGCAAACTGTCGGTTATTTCCATAGTTGCCTTGACTAGTAATAGTCAGTTGGCCGGTGTAATTATCCCAGTTACCCTCGATGTATTCACGGAGATAGCACACCCCCCACTGTAGAGCTCCCGTACCACTAACATTACACTTAATAACATTCCATCTGTCAAAATTGATTGTCGATGTAGTTCCAGCCTCTGCCACAATGGGGAAACTGAAAGTCACGGCAGCCTCGTTTTTACCGACATTGCTGAACGCACCGCCTGCCATGATGAGCTTGGATGCAGAGCCGATACCTGCATCTGAAATATCCTTGTTGTTGAGCTTAAGCAGACCACCTTTGAGCACCACATCACCATCAAATTTAAAGAAGTCTTTGGTGTTCACAGCAATAGTTCCCTCACCATTAATCTCTAAGTCACCTTGTCCCTCAATACCACCAGTCATCGTCACCACAGCCGACTTATTTGCAATATTCAATTCGGTATCACTATATAGTTTTGCTGAGCGATTGGTTGATGTAGTTGCCCCCGTGTAGTTATAGACGCCACCATCCATCACCCAGTTCTGAGCGAACTCCTGACTCATACCTAAACCACTAGCAACGCCACCATTCTTCAATGAAGAAAATTCATAAACACCGTCGTGCAGTACTGTAGCTCCCTCATATTGCGGCCCAAGGGGGATTGTCCGTGGCGGGCAGATGCCGCTGCCTAACCAAAGAACTTGATATGATAGCGTGCTAAAACTATTTTTTTTGCTTACCTTTGCGGTCATGGAACAAGAAAAGATAGACTT
>Ga0256406_1004391_pt1 | contig 16181 bp, 9 predicted proteins | sample RumenRJG_03DNA_FD_185986 | JGI IMG/M metagenome (GOLD analysis project Ga0256406, IMG submission 185986) | Bovine rumen microbial communities from Lethbridge, Alberta, Canada - RJG_03 | ecosystem: Host-associated > Mammals > Digestive system > Stomach > Rumen | place: Canada: Alberta | collected... | reverse complement strand
CAGGTGCTTTATGCCCATACCCAAAGATAGAATTTATGCTAAAATGTTGATAATCAGAGTTAATTAAAAATAAATATAAGCCAATTATTTGGAATGCAACATAGAAGATACCGTTTTAGCTTCTAATCGGGTATCTTTCTCGTTGTAATCGGGTATCTTTCAGAGCACTGTTTGGCATCAATTTGCAACAAACTGTGAATCAACTAATTGCAAATGGCGTTCTCAATTAGGCAGGAATTGTTACTTACAATAAAATAATTGACAAATAATATCGAGTAACAATGACGTTAGGAAACAAAAAAAGGAGTAGAACGAACTTCTACTCCTCAATAATTGAATTGTTGCGGAAGGTGAGGGATTCAAACCCCCGATACCACGAAACGGGTATACCAGATTTCGAGTCTAGCGCATTCGGTCACTCTGCCAACCTTCCTTAGAGCCTTACGCTTTAGCGAATGCAAAGGTACGCATTATTTTGGAAACAAGGAAACATTAAGACGCATTTTTCTTCTTTTGCCCGAAAAACACGATATTTGTCGTTTCTTTTAGAGCAAACACAAAATTGCTTCGCACATTCTTCTATTGAACGGTGAACTTATAGTCGTTGTAGCCTACAAGTCGGTCATAACGTCCGCCGGGCTCACGATAATAGACTAAAGCCTGATAGCGGTTCTCGGTCTGATAGAAATTGCCCTCGTAAGGCAACCGGGAAACTTTTCCGTCAGGCGACATAACGAGGTACTGGTAATTGTAATAGCCGAACTTCATCAGCACTACTGCTTCATAGAGTTTCCTCTCGTGGTCGTAAGTCATCTTGTAGAAAGGCAGGAAACGGTCGTTGGTAAAGAATCCGTTGACATAAACATCGCCGTTGGTAACCTCGGGACACTGCATCTGGAAATGAACAAGGACGTAATCGCTCTCGGTTTCGGAATTGACATTATCGGAATTCCTCAGTAGATAAGCGCCATCGGCATCCTCGTCATAAATATAATGAGGACGAGGCACATTAATATATGGGAACGCATGATACTGTACCGAATCCCAAGAGATATGGTCAATGCCCATCGATGCGACATCGGTCTGAAGGATTTCGAACTTATGATATTCGTTGCCCGCATCGAAAATCAAGCCACGATTATGATCCCAACGGAGTCCGTCGCCCATGACATACTGCGGCTTAAGATTAACACGAGCGTCATGCCACTGACCATTCTGCAAGACTACGGTTTTAATCTGCTGGTCGGGTTGTGTCACCTTATATCCGGAATAGTTTACTTCCATGCTCACCTGCTGGTGTTTTTGGTTAATCGAAGCATCTGTATTGGTTGTAACCCTGAGGCTTACTCCCATGGAAGTTTCCTTTGGTTCGACAACCATGAAACAGGCTGTCAATACCGGACGGTCGTCGGCATTATTGTCATAAACGGTAACCTTATAGTTGCCTGACAGGCGTATGCCACTGACCGTGAACTTGTAGTGGGTGTAGTTTTTTGTTGTTAAGAGGGATTCCTGAACATCGTCAATAATGTTGTCAGATGAGAAGTCGCGAATAAAGTCGCTGTCAAAGAGTTCATTGTTTACTGTCCAGTCGGCATTGCAAGGCTCTATTTTGTAGGCATAACGGTGATATTCGTGAGTCATATCATCGAATGCTATATCAACGCTTCCACCAAGTTCAACGACAGGAAGACTCTCCCAATCGTCATCAGCAAGTACCGTTAACGACTGGATTCGCCCGTTGAAAATCTCATTACGTTGAGAGAATAAAGGTAAAAAGGTAAAAAGGTAAAAAAACAAAAAGAAATTCCTTACCAAAAGGTTATTCCTCACAAAACCTTCCCAAAAGGGAAGCTTTTGATTACATAAATATGACTGAGTTGACTTCATCAATTTATAAAAACGTCTGATAATCAAAATTAGCCCTCGAAGTCGAGTTTGCTTAAACGGTCTTTAAGTTGCTGGACAAGACTTTTACGTATAGCCAGAGTTATAGAGCATGTATTATCGAAATGCTGGTCGACTATCCGCACAGGCATTTCCTTTGTGATACGCATCACTGAATTCATCATAGGATAAGTGAAATCATACTTCACTTCTTCCTCAACAAGCCGTTCCTCAATCTTGGAATGGGCTATGGCATCGGCGGCAGCAGTGCGATAAGCGACGATAAGGCCACCGGTTCCCAGATTAACGCCACCATAATAACGGACAACTATTATTAGAATATTGGTAAGCTCATTGCTGTTTATCTGTCCGAGGATTGGCTTGCCTGCCGTCGACGAAGGCTCGCCATCATCATTGGCACGGAACACGTCACGCTCAGGTCCAATCATATAGGCATAGCAACAATGACGCGCATCATAATATTTCTTGCGGTACTGCTTGACAATGTCAATTGCCTCGTTGACCGTTTCGACATGATGCGCAAAGGCGAGGAACTTACTACGCTTCTCGGTGTAGTAGCCCTCGCCAATGTCGTTAGTTATGGTTTTGTAAGTATCCATCTATTGTAGTGAAGAATTAAGAGTGAAGAGTGAAGAATCAAATAGTTTTAAAGCAAATTGATTCTTCACTCTTCGTTCTTCACTCTTCATTTAATCGAGTTTGTGAACAATAAGTCCTGAGCGGAGTTTCGGCTCGAACCATGTAGCCTTAGGCGGCATAATCTTTCCGCTGTCGGCGATGTTCATAATCTGCTTCATGGTTACAGGATAGAGAGCAAGAGCCCAACGCATCTCGCCATCATCGACACGACGCTTCAGCTCTTTCAGTCCACGGAGTCCGCCAACGAAGTCGATACGCTTATCGGAACGCAGATCCTTAATGCCCATGAGCTTGTCAAGGATAAGACGGCTGGAGATGTCGACATCGAGAACACCGATAGGATCGGCATCATTATATGTGCCCGGCTTTGCCTTCAGGCTGTACCACTCGCCATCAAGATAGAGTGAGAATTCGTGGAGTTCCTTAGGCTTGTACTCGTCCTTGCCCTTCTTCTCGACAGTGAAGTCCTCGCTGAGCTTCTTGAGGAATTCCTCTGAGGTCATTCCGTTGAGATCCTTTACAACACGGTTGTAGTCGAGGATAGTAAGCTGAGACTCCTGGAAGCAAACAGCCATGAAGAAATTGAACTCTTCCTTACCGGTGTAAGTACCATTCTTCTTAGCCTCTGCAGCCTTCTCCTCACCTACTCTATATGCGGCAGCTGAGCGGTGATGACCATCGGCGATGTACAGGCTTGGCATCTTAGCGAACTCCTTGGTGATAGTATCGATGTCGTTCTTACTGCTGACAATCCAGAACTGATGGCGGAATCCGTCGATAGGAGCGATGAAGTCGTAGACTGGCTCTGTCTTTGCGTATCGGTTGAGCAGGTCGTTGAGGACACTGTTGTCTGGATAAGCAAAGAATACAGGCTCCATATTGGCGTTTGTTGCGAAGACATGCTTCATACGGTCGTCTTCCTTATCACGACGGGTAAGCTCATGACGCTTGATGATTCCGTTGCGATAGTCAGGAACGTATGCACCGAGAACGATACCATACTGAGTCTTGCCGTTCATTGTCTGAGCATAAATGTAGTAGTGCTCATCCTTGTCCTGAACCAGCCAGCCCTTGTCCTGGAACTTCTTGAACTGACGGGCAGCCTCATCGTAAACACGTGGGTCGTACTCGCTGGTTCCCGGCTCGAAGTTAATCTCAGGCTTAATGATGTGATAAAGGCTCATTTCATTGTCGCCAGCCTCCTGACGTGCCTCTTCGGAGTCAAGGACATCGTAAGGCCGAGACTCTACTTTCTCGACCAGATCTTTTGGAGGACGCAGTCCTCTGAATGGTTTTACTGTTGCCATAGTTAGAAAAAAGTTAAATGTTTATATTGAGTCTTGAATGTTGAATACTATTTGAATGTTGAGTGATGAGTGTTGAATGATGAATGTTGAATGATATTTTTCAATGTTCATTGTATTTCATTCATCATTCAACATTTCACATTTATCATTATTTTTGCATATCATAGACAATCTGCATAAGCTTCTTGCCGAGTTCATCAGCTTCCTTCATGGTGTGGGCTTCGCTGTAGACACGGATGATTGGCTCGGTGTTACTCTTACGAAGATGTACCCACTTGTCAGGGAAGTCGAGCTTAACACCATCAATGTCAGTTACCTGAACATCCTTCTCATTGCCATACTGCTCCTTTACCTGACGGAGAATTGCGTCTACATCAGTGGTCGGAGTCAAGTCGATACGGTTCTTGGCGATGAAGTACTCAGGGAAAGTCTTGCGGAGCTCAGAAGCCTTTACTCCCTTTTCAGCAAGTGAAGAGAGGAACAGGGCGATACCTACAAGGGCGTCGCGACCGTAATGCAGTGCCGGATAGATTACTCCGCCATTACCTTCGCCACCGATAACGGCTCCTACTTCCTTCATCTTTGTTGTGACATTGACCTCACCGACGGCAGCTGCATAATACTTGCAGCCATGCTTCTCTGTGACGTCACGGAGAGCACGTGTTGAACTGAGGTTGGAAACGGTTGAGCCTTTGACGTGGTCAAGGATATAGTCAGCCACAGTAACCAACGTATACTCCTCGCCATACATCTTGCCATCTTCCTGAATGAAAGCCAAACGGTCGACATCAGGGTCAACGACAATACCTAGGTCGTAGCCACCTTTGGCTACCTCGCCCATGATTCCACCGAGGTTCTTCTCCAATGGTTCGGGGTTGTGGGCAAAGTCACCGTTAGCCTCACCATTAAGGAACTTGTACTCAACATGCAATGCGTCGAGCAGTTTCGGAAGAATGATTCCACCTACGGAGTTGATTGAATCAACGATAACCTTGAAGTGGGCGTTGCGTATTGCGGTAAGGTCGACAAGGTCGAGAGCGGTTACAGCCTCAACGTGCTTCTGGTCGTAAGTGTTATCGTCGATATAAGAGCCTAGGTCGTCAACCTCGGCAAATGTGAAGTCTTCCTTATCGGCAATGGTAAGAACATCATTGCCGTCGTCCTTGGTAAGAAACTCGCCCTCGGCGTTCAGAAGCTTCAATGCATTCCAATGACGAGGGTTGTGGCTGGCGGTAATGATTATACCACCATCCGAATGGCTCATGCGGACAGCAAGCTCAGTAGTAGGCGTGGTTGCAAGACCAATGTTTATTACGTCTGCTCCCATTCCCATCAGGGTACCGCAAACTACATTCTTAACCATCGGACCGGAGATACGGGCATCACGTCCGACAACAATCTGAAGTTTCTTTCCCGGATTCTTGCGTCCGATGAAAGTAGTGTATGCCGCAACGAACTTTACGATGTCGAGCGGGTTTAATGTGTCGCCGGCACGTCCTCCAATGGTTCCACGAATGCCGGAAATAGATTTAATTAGAGTCATAATATTATATTTTACCTACCCCTTTCATACGTTATCTCATAAAAACACGGATATACAGCCGAGCTTGCGTTAGCCTGTCCCTGGGTCGAAGGAACGATAAGGCGCACCTTTGCAAGTTGGTCGGTAGCAGTTACCGGACGACCGATGTTGACGAAAGCGAACGGCACAAGCCAGCCCGAAGGCACGGCAGTACCATTACCACTGCTTCCGTAAGCGCTGTACATTACACTTGAACTGGAGTCAAAGTAGCCACTGAACGAACCACTGGTGTTCGTGATGGTCATCTTGTCGACTATAGCCTGGTAATACAGCACATTGTTAGAAGTCTGAATTGTGTCAGGACTTTCCAGAAGGTTGTACTCATCATAACGTGCAAGGACACGGACGGTCTCGCCACGCTTGATCTTCTCGCCGCAACCCTTACGGACTATCTGCATGTAAATACCCGTATTACTAAAGTATACATATTCGTTCTGTGTGGTGTCAGTAACAGAGTCTTTCCTGTAGAACTCCGACTCCGTGATAACCTTTATGCCGCGGTCGGCGATGAATCTGTTGATTGCATCACGCTCACGGTCAAGCTGGTCGGCGTAAGTCTCGTCGTCGCTACACGATGACATACCGAATGTAACAACGGCCAGAACGAACAGTAAAAAGAATTTTGTCAGTTTCATATATGTTATTTCAGTTGATCCTTATAAGCCAGAATTGCCTTCAAGGCAGTCTTCTCGGCATCCTCTATCGAGCAGTAAAGCTTTCCTCCGGCAGCATCTTCGTGTCCCCCGCCATTGAAAAAGTCGACCGCCATCTGCCGACAATGGAATCCACATGACGAACGGAGGCTCACGAACACGAGATTCGGCTTGTCGCGGTCCTCACGAAGGGAAATAGAGAGCTTATGTCCCTTCATTGTCAGTGGTATGTTGACAACACCTTCGAGATCGCCTTTGATGAAATGATAGTCTTTCATCTCCTTCTTCGTAACCGAGTAATAGGATGCGTGAAGCGACTCTACGATGTTTAGTTTCTTCAAGATTATGTAAGACCTGAACCGCAAAGCCCATGAACTGTAGTTATGGAACACGCGGTTATAGATAATGTCTTTGTTTATGTTCTTTCTCAGTAGCTCAGATATAATAAGGTATATGTCAGGACTAGAACTGTTGAATGTGAACCCGCCAGTGTCGGTCATCATTCCGCAATAGATGCAAACAGCCATATCATGAGTCAAGGCACTCAGCCCACTCACCTGCCTTATGACCCTGAATACCAACTCCGAGGTGCTCGAAGTATCAGGATGGGATATTGTCAGGATAGCCGGAATGGTCGGTCCGACATGATGGTCGATGACTATCCTCTTGTCAGTTGCCGATTCCAAAGCCGGTTGCATGTCCTCGGTACGTGGCAATTCATTATAGTCGAGGCAGAAGACCAGTTGCGCCTCTTTCAGAATTTGGGTTGCTTTGTCCTTATGTTTGTCGTATGTTACTATCGAGTTATAGCCCGGCAGCCAGTGCAGGAAGTCGGGAGCCACATCAGGCAAGACGACCGTTGCGTCCTTTCCCAGACCATCAAGGTAATGCTTCCAGGCAAGAGCTGAGCCTACAGCATCGCCGTCCGGCGACTTATGGGCTGTAACGACAATCTTGTTGGCGGAAGAGATTGCATCGCTAAGCAGCGTTTCCTCTTCTTCCGTCAACAAGTTCAGTGTGATATTTTGTGATTCTTCCATTATTTCTTAGGTAAGCAAACATCCTCCCACTATAGGGAGGGTTGTTAAGCCTAGAACAGTTTATTTGGGTAAACGCCCTCGTCGACAAGCTTCTGAATCTTAGCTACGACACCTGGACGGTCGGCTGAATATGTTACGCCAAACCATTTGCTGGTAGTGTCAAGAACCTCGCAAGTTGCTGTTCCGTCAGTTATCAGTTTGTTGACAACCCAAGGAATGAGGTATTCAGCTTTCGGGTTAGCCTTTGTCTCAGGCGCATCGAGGAAGTCCTTGAAGAACTTGTCGCTGTACTCGAAGTAGTCAGGAGTGAATCCCCAGACGTTCATACTTACCGGAGTAGTATTCGGAATGGTAACCCAATTGCCGTTCTCGTCTTTATACTGGGCGTTGTCGGCATCCTTAGGAACGATTTCCGTACGCTCAACTACACCTGTAAGATGGTTCTTGTCGTCCTTAGAGCAGACGCCACGGCTAACACTTCCGTTCTCAGAAAGAGTATTTCCTACACGGAAACCAACCATTGCGTATGTGTTCTTTGAGCCTTCAGGAAGTTCAGAGAGGAACTTGCCGATTACCTTGAAGCAATCACGATTGTAGAAGTCATCGCAGTTGATGACGCAGAATGGCTCGTGAATGACATTCTCTGCCATCATTACAGCGTGGTTAGTGCCCCACGGCTTCTGGCGACCTTCCGGCACGGAGTAGCCTTCCGGCAGCTTGTCGAGGCTCTGGAAAACGAGCTCGCATGGTACATGACCCTCATATTTAGACAGGATCTTCTCACGGAAGTCCTTCTCAAAGTCCTTACGGATGACCCATACAATCTTGCCGAAGCCTGCCTGTATGGCATCGTAAATAGAATAATCCATGATTGTTTCGCCGTTAGGACCCAGTCCGTCAAGCTGCTTCAATCCGCCGTAGCGGCTGCCCATACCTGCAGCAAGGAGTAACAATGTTGGTTTCATAGTTTATATTTTTTATATTAGATATTTTACATTCCTCATTAAACTTCCCCCAAGAGAGGCTTCTGACCACCTAAGTCAGTACGAGGTAAATTACCTTTTAACTTTGCAAAGGTAATAAAAAATTTGGGTATTTCTAATGGTCAATGATATATTTAATTGTATTTAGCAACTCAATGCACTGCAAGTAGGCATTAAATGCATTATAAATAGGCACTAAATACAATGCGAGTAGGCACTAAATACAATGCGAGTAGACGCTAAAAGCAATGCAAGTAGGCGTTACTTGCAATGCATTTAGCCGAAGGGGGCGATTCATCAAGTCCGAGTCTTAGAATGGCAAGCCAATAGCGAAGTTCAGGGTCTGAGCATCCTTGAAGCTATCGACGTTGTAGAAGCCATGACTGTCGGCATAAGGCACATGCAGACCTATACCCCAGTCAAGGCGCAAGATGAAGTATCCGAGGTCGTATCGCAGGCCGACTCCTGTACCTAGAGCCATCTGATTGAATAGATTCTTAAGCTCAAACTTACCGCCTTCACGCACCAATCCGTCCTCGGGATTGTCCTCATGGATAGTCCAAACATTACCCGCATCAAGGAAAACAGCGCCGTAAAGGCTCCCAAGAATATGCGGGCGGAACTCCAGATTGGCAAGGAACTTAATGTCTCCGGTCTGCTCAACGTATGAAAAATTGCGGTCGGCAGAGCGGTACTTACCAGGACCTATACTGCGAACGTTGAACGCACGGATACTGTTGGCGCCTCCGACATAGAATTGTTCGGAGTAAGGCGCAACCCGGCTATTGCCATAGCTGTAGATAACTCCTGCATTGACATGTGCCGCAATGGATGTTTTCTCCGACAATTGCCACAGCTTTGTAAAGTTGGTTTCCACCTTGAAGAACTGTGCGTAAGGGTTCTTGAACATGGTTTTGTTCTTCTCGCCCCACTTATCGCCAAAGCACATATAGCCCAACGAAATAAGATTTGCCGACTCGCTGACCGTCGTCCACCACTTAATCGGGTTGCGGTAGGCTGCCGGGGATGTGTAGGTATATGAGAATTGAGCCTTAGGAATAAACTGGTCGGCCATTGAAGTCTTCAGATATGGCATTGAGTCTTCCAGTTCAATGAACCTTTGCGTTCGGCTTTGCATGTATTCGTAAGTCAGGACCAACGGACTGAGAGAGAACTCGCTGGTAGCTTTCGGTTTCCAGTCGTAAGTCAACTCACCTGAAACGACATGCCGTTTGAAGAAGTCGGCACGGTTGACCACATCGAAAGAGGCCTTCAATGTTGTCATAGGAGTCTCATAGAACTGGCGTGGACGACGAGGTCTCGGACGCTTATATTCCTTTCCTTCAGCTTTAGCTTTCTCCTCATTACGGCGCATCCTCTCTATTCTCTTGCGGATAGGAACACGGAACGGATTGACAATCCGAGGGAAATCAAGGCTAGCCTCAGCACCATATTCGTATGAGTTTATCTTCGAACTGGACCCTTCATTGCGATGACCGGTCTGCCACTCATACGAACCATGAAGGCGGACGTTGAGCAATTCACCCGCACGGAACGCATTCCTCTTGGTCATACCGACAATAACCTCCGGTCCGTACTTGCCGCTCGTCTTGCCTTTGCCGTACGCCTCGATGTAGAAATCATACGGTTTGTCGAACGTAAGGTCAACATTCATGTCCAACGTATCGCAATCGTCAGTGGAATCCCGGGGCGTAAAGGAGAACCGGGAACTTGAGAACAAGCCGAGGGAATTGACTTTCTGCTGTGACAGCTGGTCTTTGGAAGCATTGTAAAGGTCGCCATGACGGAGCTGCAAATCGCTGAGGATGACGCCAAAGCGTAACGGACTCTTCTTGCCATTATAGTTCAACGAGTAATGTCTGAAGTTCCGATGGACATTGAGTTCCTCAAGGATTTGCTTGCGGAAGTTCACAGTTATATTTCCGATATACCATTTGCGCATGACGTTCGACTGCAAGCTGTCAGCCATCTGAAGTTTCAACAGCACATTGCCGGGGCTAGAAATGGTGTCAGCCATGTAGGCAGCTTTATCCTTATTGTAGTAATAATAGCCGTTGTTACGGAATAGATTGGCTATCCGCTTACGCTCATTTTCAAGACCGCTTATGTCGAAGGCGTCACCGTTGTGGATTATAGCATTAGCCGAATCGGCAACAATGAGGCTGTCGGCTTCGTCGGGGAAGTTAACGTACTGAATCGAATCATACCGCCACAACGGTCCCATGTCAACCGTATACTGCATTTTCATCTTCTTAGGATTCTTCTGCGGCAACAGCTTATAAGTGATATTGCCATGGAAATAGCCACGCTTGGCAAGTGTGGCTTCGCCCACCGACTCGTGAAGCGCAGGGTTGGCATAGCTCATCAGTACCGGTTGTGAGCCAAAAGCCTTAACCATCCAGCGGCTGAACTTGGTATTCTTGGGGTTGAAAGCGTTCCAAATCCACAGTCCGACGGGGAACGGAGAACTAATGGAAGGACTTCCAAGGAGTGCCGCGTTAGGCTTAGTTGCAAGAATGACATCAAGCTCTTCCTGCGTTGTACGGAAATGTTTGTTGTCCTGATAGTCAACATACTTGGTCGGCTTCATTCCCGTATAGAGTTGTTCCCCGTCGGGAATACCGCTCGTTGTGGAGCATGAAGTAAGCAGAGCGACCACAAATATCAGCAGACAGAAACCTGAGTGAAGTCTCCTGCCTCCCAAAATATAATTGGAAATATTATTTCTTGCCATTTGAATTGAATCTTATCAGGGTGTCGGCATTGAGCCTTGGAGCCGGAGCAGCAGGCTGATTGGACTTTTCAGACTTGAAGTTGAATATGTCCTTGAAGTGCTGGAGCTTGCGTCTCCACATGAAACCGGCACCGAACTCACTGATGTCGCCCTCAAGCCAGTCGTAAGCCTGACGCTCATAATAAAGCTTAAGGTACTGTGTCTCACGCTGGTTCAGTCTGTACTCCATAGAGAAATTATCGAAGTAAGCGCCATTATCCTCGCCTGCCGATGAGCCCGTTGACACTCGTCCGCCCATCATTATGCGCAGACGATTGTTCCACAGGCGCTTCGAGAAGTTGAAGGTGTAGTCCGTATGAAGTGCTCCTGTAGCGTCGGCACTGCTCTCCATATTTGCCGAAAGGTCCAGTCCCATCGAGCTGAGGGCACGTCCGGTAACACTGTTTATCTGATTCTGCATGAAACTAGCCAATGCTCCACTCATCGCATAGTTACCCATCTTTCCGTTTGAGATGTACATTCCCGAGGCAAGCAGCGTCACGGCGATCTTTCCTTTCTCTTCCTTGCTCTTCGTGTTGAGGTCATTCTGAGCCTCAGTATCGTCAGGAGCGTCGACAATGAACTCCACGGTAGGCGACGACAGGGTGTTCGTCAGCTTCACTCCGGCGGTGAAATTCACCAGACGGTCGTTGCCGCCGGTACTGCTGTAATTGGCTTTCACCGACTCAGTGGCGGTTATGTTCAGCGTAGGATTCATCGGCTCACCGGTAAACTCTATGTAACTTCCTTCCTGAATGTTGAATGTACGAAGCGGAATCATGTCCAGCGAGTACTTCATCTGACCTGAGTTCAACGTGTATCTGCCACGAAGGGTCATGTCGTTAGTCGGGTCATAGTGCATCGTAAGGTCACCGCCGCCAATCAAATCGATGTAATTTGTGTGCTCGGCATTGAGCGCGGCAACGACATGAGCCTGCTCGTCAATGCTGACACTGAGATCCATCTGCAAGCCCTTGATTGTCGGACGGACAATAACATCCGGTGTCGAGTCATTGAAATTGGTGAACTTTATGAGGTCGTCAGGAGTGTCGTCGGTCGACAATGGAGTGTCACGCATAACGTAAGTCATATCGGTATTGCCCAAGACATCTATCCGTCCGCCCATTCTCAGGTTGTCCATATAGCCTCGCAAACCGCCAAAGAAGTTGACGTAAGCATTGCCATAGATTGTCGAGCGAGCCGTTTCCTTGGAGTCGATAAGCTTGAAGTTCTCTGCCCTCATCCGAGTGTCAATGTACATGTTCGACGGGTCGTGGAAGTCGAGATAACCAGCGATGTCGAGCGGTTGGTCGTTATTAGCGAACATCTCGAAGTTCTCGAACAACAGACGGCTGTTCTTAATGGTCACCGGATCGTCGGCAAACCTCATCTGAATACCGTAAGGCTCACTAAACAGATATGACGAATCGAGGTAGACCTCACCGTTAATGTCGAGATTGTCTAGCGGACCCTTCACGCTAAGCTCGCCCTCGCCGGTTCCGTTCAGTCCGATTATGCGGTCGGGAACAAAGCCATTGATGTAATCCAACGGGAACTTATCAAGCGACAAACTGGCGTCGAGATTGCCTTTGTCCTTGCTGTCGTACGTACCCGACAGCTGTCCGACATCACGTCCGTCCTGCGAAATGATAGCATCGACATAATGCGTGCCGTCGCCCTGCGGCATGTAAACAAGATTCATTCCGACATTACCCATCGGGCAGTCGTCATAAATCATGTTCTTGACAGTCATATCGCTAGAAACGGTCAGCTCATCGGCAGTCTGTATAACGTGATAGTCACCGTCGAGCACACCGCTTATCTTCGGCGCAAACGGCAAGACAGTGAGCAACTTACCAAGTTCGAAGTTGTGCATTCCGAGGGTAATGTTCTGCAATGAGGTCGTGTCTTCATCATCGGTATACAGCTGGGCACCTGCCCCATCGTCGGCAAGGAGTTTCATGTCGGCTGACACACGGCGGTCTTTACCTATGTAAACATAGTTGGAGTCATTGATGGCGAACTCCTTATAGCCGAGTATCGACCGTGGAGAAGTGATAGACAGGTTGATGCCTTCGCCTTCCATAGCCGCCTGAAGGGCAACATCGAGAGCTGTCTTGTCGTGGTCGTCGATGACCTTAGTCATTGCCTGTATTCCTTTCTCATAGACCGTTCCACTAAGATAGCCTTTGTAAGGATATGAATTGGAAGCGTTGTTGAGGATGGCAAGGTCATAGTTCAGATGTCCGTTCTCCGACTTTAGCGCAAGGTTTATCGAGTCGGCAACCACATCATTGTATACCAGAGAGTCAAGGATAGCCGTTCCATTTAATCCGTTGACCGGCGAAGAGGTAAGGTCAATATCGGCAAACTTGAACTTTATGCCGTTCTTCGAGAGTATGCTCGACAGGATATTTGTCGAGCCTGTATTGAGAACAAGTCTGGCGACAGGCAGCTTAGCCTTAAGCGCCGACTGGTTAATCTCCTTGTTCTTAATCTGAGCCTGCAAGTCGTTCGACAATGACGTAAATGCCTTTAGCAGAGTCTTGTAAGAGCCACGTGCATCAGCTTTCAACGTAAAGTCGCCACCGGTAATGTCGGCATGCGTTGTATCAGCCGTCGAGAGAATGTTTATGCCAAGATTGGATGTCGTGTAATTGCCCGACTTATCAATGATAGCCATATCGTCAATATGACCATCGACATAGTATTTTTCCTTCATGTCAGATGAGAATGCCAATGTAGCGGAGCCCATCGTCTTGAAAGGTTCATCGACAACGCCCAACTGGTAGAGGTCTGCCTCAGATATTAGTCCGTCGAAAGAGCCATTGACATTGTTGCCTTTCATATTGACATGGGCAAGGAAGTTGCCTGAAACCAACGGGATAGTTGCCGTATCACGCCGCTCGACAAGGTCGAATGTATTGGCATCGGCTGTAAGATTGATAAGGTACGGTTTCTTAATATTGCCCTTGATATTGGCTTTGGCATTAGTCGAGACGAAATAGTTCTTGTCGATTACGCCTAAACCACGAAGATTGGCATCATCGATGTCGCCATTGACAGTTGCCTCTATGGCATTGCCACGCATACTTCCGTCGACGAAGAGGAGTTTACCGCTGACCAGCTTAGTCATTCCACGGCGTCCACGCTCGCCAACATACAGATTATCAACGGTTCCACGGGCATAATAGTAGTTGTCAAGGTTCGACTTGATTCGCAGATTCGGACGGGCGGAGACCATCCACGGTTTGTCCATAACGCCCAAAGCGAGGAGGTTAGCACGTGAGACATTGCCCGAAAGATGGACATCAAGGGAGTTCTTCGCCAGTCTGCCATTGACATGAATATTGCCCCCGGCCATCGGGTTATGGCTGTTCACACGGGCGTCGAAGCGTCCTCCACTCATCCGGACATTGCCCTTGATACCGTCAAGGGTGTATTTGCCGAAGCGGAACTTGTCAATGCGGGTGTTCAAAGCAAGGCTCGTTGCAGCACTCGGGAAGTCGGTTCCCTTGCCCCGGGTTGAGATGAAACCTGACAACGGACCGAGTTTCACGCCTCTGACAATGTCGCCTATCTTGAAGTTACGGGCATTGGCGGTTACATTGTACCGGTTGTCGGCACCATTGAAGAAGCCTTTTGCCTTAAGACTTCCACCCGAATAATTTGCTGCGAAGTCGGTTTCAACAAGCTTTTTGTCAATCTTGAAGAAGCCCTTGACATTCAGTCCACTAGGAATATTTATGGTCTTCCGTGACGAAGCGGGCATGAACTTCTTCACGAAAGCCATGTTCCGTGTGGTAAGGCTAAGCCGAGCGCTAGCCTTTAGCTTATCTGTCTTGGTGAGGTTTGCCGCATATCCATTGCCATTGATGGTGAATGCCGACGGGTATCCAAGTGTAAGATTGCGGAAGGAGAGGTAATTCAAATTACCATAAAGCCGTCCCTTGACATTCAATGACTCATGAGGTAGTTTTGAAAGGTATGCCTTAGGAACGGAAACAAGGAACGGATTGAGGTCGCTGACTCCAATCTTTCCATCCAAATCGGCAAAGAAATGCCCTGGATTGACATCGTCGAAGGCATTCATATCCATCCAGAACTTCCCGCCAATATCGGTCATCGGCATCTTCAGTCGGAAGTCAGAAAGCCTCAACTGCTTATCGTCCATAAGGAATCCGCCACTCATATCACGGACAACCAGTCCACTGTGTTCCTTGAAGTTGGCAGCACGTATCTTCACTGATATTTCGGGCTTGGAATAGACGAATGAGTCGACACCGAGGTTTATATCGGAAGCCGAAATATGGTTGCTGTCGAATCCTTTGAGGGCATGGAGTTTATAAGGCAGGTCATAGTCAAGATCGCCGCCGTGCCAGTCGAGTGCTTCCACCTTATATATATTGTCATGGAGCAGCAATTGGGCGTTATTGGCTATGGCTGAATGGAAGTTGGCGTGAACAGTCATTGAGTCGCCGGGCAGATGGAGACGGAAGTCTGTCTTCGAAAGGGTCACCTTGTCGATGTTTATCTTCCAAAGAGTCTTCTCCTTTGTAGTGTCTTCCGGTACGGTATCGCCAAGCGCAACATCAAGCCATCCGTTCTCAATCTCGGCAAAGTCAATCTTTGCTGAGTCATTATTCAGCATTATTCCATGGCTGTGGACATGGAGTTTCTCAAGGTTTCCCTTTATCCGCAGGTCTCCAATGAAGTTGGCTGTATTTGCCTTTAAGTGCTTGAACGTCAGTTCATCGACATTGACTTCACCTTTAAGCAAAGGCAGGAACTGGACGCTGGCAACAAGCGTCCGGACGTCAGCCACCGTATCGGTAACATTTTTCAAGGAATCATTTGGGTGGAGCATTCTGAAGTCTGACACTTCCAAATCAAGCGGGAAGCTGAGCGAGACATGTCCAACCGTGATACTGTCGCCAGTCTGTGACGTGGCATAATCGGCTACACCGTGTGCAACCCAATTCTGTACTGGCGGAATATAAAGCAGGACCGTCAGTAGAATAAAGAGAACTATTGGCGCAAGGACAATAGCAATCAGTGCTTTCAGTATTTTCTTCGCATTCAGGTGCACGAATGCAAAGTTAATGTAAAAGCACGATATTTCAAAGAAATTAACGGAAAAATTATATTACGTAACTACTCAGCACCCCTTACCAGAAAATGTCAGAAGTCAGCGTTAATTATTTCTAAACTTGTTCTTGGGCTATTTCCAAACAGTTGTTAATGTGATTTGCATGTTTTTTTGGACATAAAGTTT
>Ga0256406_1004390_pt1 | contig 16186 bp, 9 predicted proteins | sample RumenRJG_03DNA_FD_185986 | JGI IMG/M metagenome (GOLD analysis project Ga0256406, IMG submission 185986) | Bovine rumen microbial communities from Lethbridge, Alberta, Canada - RJG_03 | ecosystem: Host-associated > Mammals > Digestive system > Stomach > Rumen | place: Canada: Alberta | collected... | reverse complement strand
AGCACTATAATGATGAAGAATTGAAAGATACCAAGGGGGGAGACGTTTCCGGCGGCGACTACATCACTGGTCTGGACAACCGCACCTGGAATATTGACAACCCGACCTATGTATCCGGCAGAGCTGCAACGGAAGATGAACTGAAACAGGCCGGAGACCAGATTATCAAGAATGTCACGAATACCACTGAAAACGGCGGCAACGGCGGATTTGGCCTGCAGGATGAAAAGACAGGCAAAGTCAGCCAGAATCTGGGCACCAATATTTCCGTGATTGGTGATGGAAACAGAATTTATGAAAATGGCACTTTGAAGGATGTAACCGATTCCAATATCACTACCGAAGTAGTTGGTTTGGGAGATGGTACGCACAAAGCTGTCAAAGTGGCATTGAGTGACCAGATCAATGTAGGCGGCAACGATGGTAAAGATGGTAAGATCGGTGTCAACGGCAAAGATGGAAAAGATGGAAATAACGGCAGAGATGCAGTTTCCATCTCCGCATCTGACGGTCTGGACGGTGTAAATGGCAAAGACGGCCATATCGGAATGACCAGTACCAGGGGTATCGACGGCAAAGATGGAGCACCCGGCACCGATGGAAAAGTGGTTTATGCAGATATCCAGGTTCGCAACGGACACAATGGAGTGGACGGAACGGACGGTAAGGATGGTACTGACGGAATGACCCGCATTGTCTATGAAGATAACAACAAGGTCATTCATGAAGTAGCTACCCTGGATGATGGAATGAAATATGGCGCAAACATCGCCAGCGCAGCTGACTGGAACAATCCTGTATACAACAAGCTGAATACCATTGTCAATGTCAAAGGTGGAGCCGATAATACCGATGGTTACAAAGAAATTGTAAAAGATGGTATGACGGACGCTGAGAAACTGGCAGCCGTAAAGACCAAGTACTCCGGACAGAACGTCCTGACTACTGTAGAACAGGATGCAACTACCGGAACCACCACCATCAAAGTCCTGCTGGATAAAGATCTCCAGGAAGATACCATCAATGTAGGTGGCAATGATGGAGAAAACGGCAAGGATGGCAAAGATGGTGTAGACGGCAGAATCGGTGTACAGGGAGCTAATGGCAAGGATGGAGTAACTATCACTGCCAGAGGTAAAGATGGCAAAGACGGAGCAGTCGGAGAAATCGGCCTTAAAGGTGAAGATGGTAAAGACGGAATCGGTCTCAATGGTAAAGATGGTATTTCCATGCAGGGCGAAGCCGGAAAGAATGGTATTTCCATCAAGGGTGATCCGGGAGAAGACGGGAAGCCGGGCAAAGATGGCATCTCCATCAAAGGACCGCAGGGCGATCCGGGCGAACCTGGCAATAACGGTCATATCGGAATTACCGGCAAAGATGGTAAAGATGCTGTAGCTATCAATGGTACTGACGGCAAAGGAACCATCGGCCTTGCTGGTAAAGATGGCAAGGATGGTATTTCCACTACCATCATCCGCACGGAATATGTAACCAAACCGGGCGTAGACGGTGAAGATGGCAAAGATGGAGTTACCCGCATCATCTACAAAGATCCTGAAGGTGGAGAACATGATGTAGCAACTCTGGACGATGGACTGAAATTCACCGGCAATAACAGCACGACCATCAACCACAACAAACTGGATACCACGGTTCATGTGGTAGGTGAAGGTACAAGCTCTGACCTCACGACCTTCCAGAGTGCCGGCGGAAATATTGCGGTCGAAGCCAATGGCGGAGATGATGATCAGAGCAAGCTCACTGTCAAACTGAACAAAGATGTAAACCTTGGTTCCGATGGCAGCCTGACGGTTGGTGGAAACGGTACCAATAATGATTCTATCGTCATCAAGAATCAGACGGTCAATCTGATCAATAAGGATGGTGATTATACTCAGATTACCCAGACCGGTGACTATATCCTGGGCCTGGATAACCGCACCTGGAATGTAACGAATCCGACTTACGTTTCCGGCAGAGCTGCAACGGAAGATGAACTGAAACAGGCCGGAGACCAGATTATCAAAAATATCACGAATACCACTGAAAACGGCGGCAACGGCGGATTTGGTCTTGCCGACGATAAAGGAGGCAAAGTCAGCCAGAATCTGGGCACCAATATCCAGGTCATCGGCGATGGTGACAGAACCTACAAAGATGATGGAAAAGGCGGCAAAGTCATTGACAAAGTCGAAAATTCCAATATCACTACGGAAGTTGTCAATCTGGAAGATGGTTCCAAGGCCGTACAGGTATCTCTCAGCGATAACGTGAACCTGGGCAAACCGGCCAAAGACGGTAAAGACGGAGTGGACGGCTCTATCGGCATCCATGGCAAAGATGGTATTTCCGGCGTAGGCATCGACGGGAAAGACGGTATTTCCATGCAGGGCGAAGCCGGAAAGAACGGTATTTCCATCAAAGGCGATCCGGGCAAAGACGGAGAAGCCGGCATTTCCATCCAGGGACCGCAGGGCGAACCTGGCAAGGATGGCATTGATGGCCATATCGGAATTAGAGGTAAAGACGGAAATGATGCTGTAGCTCTGGACGGAAAAGACGGCGTAGGCCATATCGGTCTGCAGGGACCTGCAGGGACTAACGGCAAAGATGGAACCAGTGCCATCGATATTTCCGTAAAGAACGGCACTCCAGGCGTAGACGGCAAAGATGGTACAACCCGAATCATTTATGAAGATAAAGGTGGTACCCACGAAATAGCAACTCTGGATGACGGACTGAAGTTCACAGGCAACAACTCTGATACCGTTAACCACAACAAACTGGATACCACGGTTCATATCGTGGGCGAAGGTACTGACAAGGACCTGTCCAAGTTCAAGAGTGCCGGCGGAAATATCGCGGTCGAAGCCAATGGCGGAAGCGATAATGCAAGCACCCTCACCATCAAGCTGAACAAAGATGTCAACCTGGGCGGAGATGGCTCTCTCACCGTAGGCGGAGACGGAAATGTCACTCGCCATAATGAAGATGGTTCGACCACAGTTGTAAAGAATGATCCTGTCGTCATTAAAAACTATAACGAAGGAGAATTGAAAGACAACAAGGGTAATGATATAGAAAAAGGCGATTACATCACAGGCCTGGACAACCGTACTTGGAACATCGATGATCCGACCTACGTTTCCGGCCGCGCTGCCACCGAAGACGAACTGAAGCAGGCCGGTGACCAGCTGAACACGAAGATTACCAATGTAGAAAATAAGATTACCAATATCACCGATGCCGACAAAGGCGGCGGTTTCGGCCTTGCCGATGATACCGGCAAGAAAGTCAGCCAGGACCTGGGTACCAATATTCAGGTGATTGGTGATGGCGACAGAATCTACAAAGATGATGGAAAAGGCGGCAAAGTCATTGACAAAGTCGAGAATTCCAATATCACTACGGAAGTCGTAGATTTGCCGGATGGGTCCAAAGCTGTCCAGGTATCTCTCAGTGATAATGTAAACCTGGGCGGCCCGGGTAAGAATGGTAAAGATGGCGTAGATGGTTCCATCGGAATCAATGGCAAGGATGGCAAGTCCGGCGTAGGCATCGACGGCAAAGATGGCATCTCCATGACCGGTGAAGCCGGAAAGAACGGTATTTCCATCAAGGGCGATCCGGGCAAAGACGGTGAACCGGGCAAGACTCTGGTTGGCATCAACGGTAAAGATGGCGAAGGTCATATCGGCCTGACCGGAAAACCGGGCAAAGATGGCAAGGATGCAACGGCCGATATCACCGTACATCAGGGACCTGTGGGCGTAGACGGAACCGATGGTAAGAATGGTAAAGACGGAATGGACCGCATTACCTATGTAGACCATAATGAAGTCACCCACGAAGTAGCAACCCTGGATGATGGCCTGAAATTCGGCGCTAATGCAGCAAGCACGAACTATACGGATAACCCGGTTTACAATAAACTGAACAGTACCGTCGATATCGTAGGCGAAGGTACAAAGGATGAATCTGCTTACAGCGGAAAAAATATCAAGACTTTCGTTAAACAGGACGATGGAAATACGACCATCACTGTCAAACTGGACAAGGATCTCCAGGAAGATACCATCAATGTAGGTGGTAAGGACGGAGAACCGGGCAAGGATGGCAAAGATGGCGTAGACGGAAAGATTGGTGTACAGGGCAAGAATGGCAAAGATGGCGTCACCATCACGGCTAAAGGGGAAGATGGCAAAGACGGAGCAGTCGGAGACATCGGAATCAAAGGCGAAGATGGCAAAGATGGCATTGGCCTCAATGGCAAAGATGGTATTTCCATGCAGGGCGAAGCCGGTAAGAACGGCATCTCCATCAAAGGGGATCCGGGCGACGACGGCCAGCCGGGCAAGGACGGCATTTCTATCAAGGGACCGTCTGGCAAAGATGGCGACAACGGCCATATCGGCATCAGCGGCAAGGATGGCAAGGATGCCGTGGCCCTGGACGGCAAGGACGGCGTAGGCCATATCGGCCTCACGGGACCTGCCGGCAAGGATGGCAAGAATGCTTCTGCTGATATTTCCGTGAAGAACGGCAGCAATGGCGTAGATGGTACCGATGGCAACAATGGGAAAGACGGCATGGACCGGATTACCTATGTGGACCACAATGAGGTAACCCACGAAGTGGCTACCCTGGATGACGGCCTGAACTTTACGGGCAACAATACGGATACCACGAACCACCACAAGCTGAACACCCTGGTGAAGGTGCAGGGCGAAGGCACGGGCTCCGATTTGTCCAACTTCAAGAGCGCTTCTGGCAACATCGCCGTCGAAGCCGATGGCAAGGATACCCTGACCATCAAACTGAACAAGGACCTGGGCGGCCTGAACAGCGTCACCACAAACAACGCCTATATCGGCGGTAATACGGTGATCAACAACAATGGCATTACTACGAACAAGGTCGTTGTGGGCAACACTACGGTGACCAACAACAGCATTACCGTCAATAACGGTACGAACATCGATATGGGCGATAACCAGATCCACAACGTAAAGGCCGGCACGGCTCCTACGGATGCCGTGAATGTCAGCCAGTTGGGCGAAAGCAACACGACCATGAGCAACCGCATCAACCGTCTGGGCGACCAGATCGACAGAGTGGGCGCTCACGCCTCCGCTATGGCAGCCCTGCATCCGCTGGACTTCGACCCGGATGAAAAACTGGACTTTGCCGCAGGCTTCGGCAACTACAAAGGGGAACACGCCGCAGCTATCGGCGCCTTCTACCGGCCCAACGAAGACACCATGTTCAGCCTGGGCGGCAGCGTAGGCGGCGGTGACAATATGGTGAACGTAGGCGTCAGCTTCAAGCTGGGCCAGCACAACCATGTGTCCGTGTCCCGGGTGGCTCTGGCCAAGGAAGTGCTGGAACTGCGGAAGGAACTGGAAAACGTCAAGTCCTACCTGGCAGACCAGGCCGCAGGCAATACGTTGGATCTGTCCAAGATCCAGCTGTTCCCGGATACGCCGGAAAACCACTGGGCTTACGATTATGTGGCTACCATGGCCGGCAACGGCGTCCTGGAAGGCTACCCGGATGGGTACTTCAAGGGCAACCGGAACATGACCCGGTACGAAATGGCAGCCGTGCTGTACCGCATGATGCAGAATGGTGCGAAACTGTCTGCCCGGGCGCTGACGGAATTTGCGCCTGAACTGGATCGGATCCGCGTGGATACCATCACGAAGGATGGCCGGGGCGTGCCTCACATCCAGCGTGTACGGACTGTCAAGGGCAGAGAATAAGGAGGGGACCAGCATGAAGAACATGAAACGCATGGCAGCAATGACTCTCATCGGCGTCGTCCTGTCCGGCTCTGCACTGGCGAAGGACCTGCCGAAACCGGACGCAGATGATCCGGCTCTGGCTGCCAACGGCCAGGTGACGGAAGACGTGAAGGCTCCGGAAACGGGTGCCTTTACGAAGGCAGCGGAAATGGCTTCTGAGGCGCATAAGAGAGAAGTCAGGAAAGACAAAGAAGACGTCAGACATCAGACTTCAGACGTCAGTGATGAAGCCGGATGGAAGAAGTATCGGACGAAGGGCGGAACCGTGGAAGAACGGAACCGGGCTGACGAGATTGTCCGCTATAAAGAAGTGGACAAGGCTGGCCGCATGAAATTGGAGAAGGACGAAATCCTTCTCCACGGCCAGATTGTGGGCTACGAATCCGTGAGCCGGGACGAAACCCTGGCCCTGTTTGAAACGGACGACGGCAAGGTCCAGCGCATCCAGCTGGGCAAACATGGCGGCCGGCTGCTGAAACTGACCCCCTTTGATGTAAAAGGCGTCATGAAGAGGGACGAAACCGGGGACTATCTGGACGTGACTGCCGTGGACTACCTGGATCCGGATCCTTTCGGCGAATATTATGACACCAGTGACAAGCTGGCGAAAGCCAAAGGGGAAATGGCCCGCAAGGGTGCGGCATACAAGCGGGATGCGGCCTACAGCCACGACAACATCACCAGCGATGATCCTACGACCCTTATGCAGCACAGCAAAGTGGTGAATCGGGAAGACTACGCGGTGACCAGCTCCTATGGCCTGAAAGACCTGGAAGCCGGCACGAAAGTAGCCCTTACCGGCCGCTGCGTCATGACCATCGATACGGAAAAAGACCTGATGGAATTCTGGGACAAGGACATGAAGCGCGCCACCCTGAAGATGAACGGCATCTATGTGCCCCTGGGACAAAGATGCACCATCCTGGGCGTCCTGCAGGACGACGGCACCGTCAGCGTGGATGCCATGACCAGCGTGGAATAATTGCCTGGAGTAAAAAGAGATACAAAAAAAGAGGCTGTGAAAAAATGAATTTCTCATTTTTTCACAGCCTCTTTTGACATTTTAGTTAGTTCAAACTCAGGACTCATGTCCTGTGGCGCTTTGCTCTTCTTTGTTCTGCACAACGGCGGTAAAGAAGGCCTGGACCACGTCCGGGTCAAACCAGATGCCGGCCTTGTCCTTCAGGGCCTGAGGGGACTGGCTGCCCGCTACCTGCCAGTTCCGGGTGCAGGGATTGCATTTCCGGTCGTAGAAATTGCATACAGCGATGATGCGGCTGCCGATGGGGATATTCACGCCCTTCAGCCGTTTCGGATAGCCGCTGCCATCCCAGTTTTCGTGGTGGTGCAGGATGATCTTCATGATGTGGCTGAAGGCCGGGATATTCTCCAGCATGCTGGAGCCTTCCAGGCAGTGCCGCTTGTAAGCCGCTCTTTCCCGTACATTGAAGTAAGGATATTTTGCCAGCACCGTATTGGGCACGGCCAGCTGGCCGATATCGTGGAGCAGGGCAGCAGTCTTGATGCAGGCTACTTCTGCCAGGGGAAGTCCCATATTCACGGCGGTGCTGACGGCATAGTTTGCCACCTGCTGGCTATGAAGGAACAGGTCCTTGTTTTTTAATTCCAGCAGCTTCAGGAAGAAGCCCACCAGTTCTTTGGAATCCGGGTCCGTGGGGAATTCCAAAAATTGGGGTATGGTTAACATAAGCATCGCCTTTTCATAAATTTCGGATTTTATCGTGCCTTTTAAGTATACTATAAAAAGGAGAGTTTCTCAATGCGACAGGGTTTGGGCGGAGGACACAAAATATAGGGGTGCCTGGCAGTGCCGTTATTCGGCACATGAATTTAATTACCGGATTATGATTTTTGCGGTACAATGATACTATATTACCTTTAATGAAGGAGCCGGTTTATGTGAGCCACGCCGGCCAGACCCATGAGCTGACCCAAGGGGAGAACTGGTTCTCCTTTGCCTGGAGTCCTACAGAAGATGTGTACTGCGGCACCGAAAAGGGACGGTACAAAGGCCGGGCTCTCCATGTTTCGGGAGATCGACGATAACAGAAAGGAGGGAAGACCATGAACTTCATTAGCTACACCTTTGTGAACGCAGTGATCAGTGCTCTGGCCGTGTTCGGGTGCTGGCTCATCCTGCGTCCCCAGAAAATCGAGAACCAGGCGCTCCATAAGAGCATCGACAATAATACCAAGGCCCTGGAAGATTTGACAGGACTGATCAATGAAATGCGGGTGGCACAGGCGGGCATCGAGACCAATATCGACAACCTGTGGCACCGGTACAAGGACCTGAAGGGAGAAGTAGACCGCATCCACGATCACAGTAATCTGGGGAATCCGCCATGTTTGAAAAAGTAAAAGGGATACTGACTAAAGGCCTGGATGCGGTGAAAGCACGCCTGAACCAATTCCAGCAGCCCATCAAATGGATCGTCATAGGGTATCTTGTGACGGTCTTTCTTTTTGTGCTTTCCTACTATGGCTTCTGGCTGTATCTGGCGGTGACGGGGAAAATCCAGCTGCCGGACCTTCTGGCCATGGTGCGGGAACTGGTCGGGCCTGCCATGGTGGGGTTTGTCACCTTCATTGCAGGCTGCTTTATGGATCTTGACGGGAACGGCATCCCGGACCACTTTGAAAAGGAGGAGAAGAAATGAAGATTTTTATCAATCCAGGACATATGCCCGGTGTGGACAGCGGGGCTGTCAATGACAAATACGGCGTCACGGAAGCCGGTATCGTAAAGGAAATCGGGGCAGGGGTACAGCAGTACCTGAACCGGGTGGGCTATGACTGCCTGCTGGTCCAGTCCGACAATCTCTGCGGGGAGTCTCCCAACTATACCAACATTTGTGCCAGTGCCAACGGGTGGCAGGCGGACCTGTTCCTGTCCATCCACTGCAATGCGGCAGCTGCAGAAGAAGCCCAGGGGACGGAAACTCTGGTGTACAGCAGTGACAGTGCAGAAGTCTGCGGTCTGGCGGAATGCATCCAGAACCAGATCGTCCAGAGCCTGGGCACCGTGGACCGGGGCGTCAAGGAACGGCCGGGGCTGGCGGTGCTCCGGGAGACGGATATGCCGGCTGTCCTTGTGGAAACGGCTTTCATCACCAATGAGGAAGATGTACAGCTCCTGATGAACCGGAAGGACGAATTTGCCCGTGCCATTGCCCGCGGGGTGACGGATTATGTGGCCCAGAAAGGATGAGAGACCATGGACATGTGGCGGATCAGCGATGAATTTCTTCTGGGCTATCTGTTGGGCATCCTGACCGGGGTGCTTCTCTTTACCCTGGTCATCTGAAGAAAGAGGGTGGGGATCATTGAGAAAAAGCGCCTGGTGCTTATTGCTGTGCTTGTTGTTGTCCTTTCCGCAGGTCTCCTGGGCCTCTACGTATTCCATAACGGAAGAGGAACTGACCCGGTTGGAAACGAATATCACCGAGCTGCAGACCATCAACAGCAGATTACAGAAGGAATCCAGTCAGCAGAAGAAACGCATGGAGGAATTGGAAACGCAATTGACCGCAGCGCAGAGCGAATTGCAGAAAGCCATGGAACAGTCCAGTCTGCTCGGGAATCAGTTGAAAGAACTGGAGAGGACCTCGATCAGGCAGGAAGAATCCTTGCGGATTGCCAACGAATCCTTAGCCGCGTACGAGAAAGAAAACAATAGGACACAAAAACGACTGAAGGCCCAGCGGAACCTGGCTTACGGGATAGGGACAGTGCTGCTGGCGGCTTTGGTGCGGAAATGAAGAAAACCGTGGTGGGAAGCTCTCTGCCACGGTTCTTTTTTTATTGCAGTTCCAAAATTTGCACACTGTCTATGTTATAATAAATTATAGTGTAACTGCAGGGCTATCCCACCTTCCATCTCTCTATGGAATGTTTCATCTGCAAAAGGGAATCGAAGTAGTGGAAACTGGAAGAGACGTATCAGTGGTTTGCGGGGATGATGGAGATCAATAGCTGATATCAGCTTAAAGACTGTACTTCGAATAAGAAAGACAAATAGAGTAAAATACCGGGAGTAAATCATATGGAAACGTTCAATAACACAACGAAAGTCGTCCGGGATGACCTGGCTAAGAAAATAAAATCTGGCAGCAAACTCTCCATCGCTGCGGCCTGCTTTTCCATCTACGCCTATCAGGCCTTGAAAGAAGAACTGGAAAGCTGTGACGAACTCCGGTTTATTTTTACCTCCCCGACTTTTGTTGCAGAAAAGACACCGAAAGAACGCCGGGAATTTTACATCCCGCGGCTGCAGCGCGAGAAAAGCCTTTATGGGACGGAATTCGAAGTACGTCTGAGAAATGAATTGAAGCAAAAGGCTGTTGCCAAAGAATGTGCAGCCTGGATGCAGAAGAAAGTCCATTTTAAATCCAATACCACCAACGAAGGTATGAATAATTTTCTGCTGGTACAGAACCCAGATCAGATTTATACCTACATGCCTTTAAATGCGTTTACCACCGTTGACCTTGGCTGCGAACGGGGCAATAATCTCACAAACATGGTAACTCGCATCGAGAATCCTTCCAGCCAGGAATTTTTGAAGATGTTCGATCGGGTCTGGAATGACGAAGATAAGCTCGCCGATGTGACGGATGATGTGATTGATATGATTTCTTCCGTGTATCAGGAAAATTCTCCGGAACTCATTTATTTTATGACCCTCTATAATATCTTCAACGAATTTCTTGAAGATATTTCAGAAGATGTCCTGCCCAATGAGGCGACCGGCTTCAAGAACAGCCAAATTTGGAATAAGCTCTATAACTTCCAAAAAGATGCAGTGCTGGGAATCATCAATAAACTGGAACAGTACAATGGCTGCATTCTGGCCGACAGCGTGGGCCTTGGCAAGACCTTTACAGCCTTGGCCGTCATTAAATATTATGAAGGACGGAATAAAAATGTGCTGGTCCTCTGCCCGAAAAAGCTTTCGGAAAACTGGATGACCTATCGGGGAAATCTGGTAAACAATCCTTTGTCCGAAGATCGCTTCCGGTATGATGTGCTTTACCATACGGACCTTTCCCGGAACAGCGGAAAGACGCCCATCGGTCTGCCTATCGAACGGATCAACTGGGGAAACTATGATCTTGTGGTGATTGACGAAAGCCATAACTTCCGGAACGGAAATGGGACCGATACCCACGGGGGCGAAAAAGAGAACCGGTATATGCGGCTCATGAACCGGGTCATAAAGCCGGGCGTCCGTACTAAAGTGCTCATGCTCTCCGCCACGCCTGTTAATAACCGTTTTTATGACCTGCGGAATCAGCTGGCCCTGGCGTATGAAGGAAATCCAGAAGAAATCAATGAAAAACTGAATACCAAATCAGATATCGATGTAATATTCCGCCGGGCCCAGAAGGTCTATAATGCCTGGTGCAAACTTCCAGAAGGGGAACGGACGACCAAAAATCTGCTTTCCCAACTGGACTTTGACTTTTTTGAAGTACTGGATGCTGTCACTATTGCCAGATCCAGGCATCATATCCAGCGATATTATGATACCAAGGACATTGGTAATTTCCCAATCAGGAACAAGCCAATTTCTCTGTACCCGAAACTGACGGACAAAAAAGACGCCATCAACTATAAAGAAGTCTATGAGTGCCTGTCTGAACTGCGCCTTACCATTTATACACCAACCCAATATATCCTCCCCAGTAAAATGAAACATTATCTGTCTGAGGAAGAAACAGAGAATTTCCGGAAAGGCCGTGAATCCGGTATCCAGCGTCTGATGAGCATTAACCTCCTGAAGCGGATGGAAAGTTCTGTTCATTCTTTCTTATTGACGGTACAGAAGGTTTATCAGTATCTTAAAGATACGGACCAGGTAATTGATTCCTTTATCAAAAATGGAAAAGGTAATTTGAAAGAAATGACGGACCTATCCGGGGCCGCAGGGGAATTTGACGATGATGACCAGAACACGGACTTTTTCTCGGTAGGGAAAAAGCTCCAGATCAATCTGGAGGATATGGATTATATTTCTTGGCAAAGGGATATTGAGGCTGATATCGAGACTCTTTCCCTTTTGATCAGCATGGTGAAAGACATCACGCCGGAATACGACTATAAGTTGAACCAGCTTTTTAAGGTCATTCGTGAGAAGGAAGCCAATCCCATTAATCCGGGAAACCGGAAAGTCCTGATCTTTACGGCCTTTGCAGATACGGCCGAATATCTGTACGAAAATATTGCGCCTAAGGCAAAGGCCTTGGGTCTCAACACCGCTCTTGTTACGGGAAGCATCGAAGGGCGGACCACCATACCGAATTTCAAACCGGAGATGAACCATGTGCTTACCTGTTTCTCTCCCATCTCCAAAGACCGGGATATTCTTTATCCCCAGGATAAGAATAACAACATCGATATCCTGATTGGAACCGACTGTATTTCCGAAGGGCAGAACCTGCAGGACTGTGATTACTGTATCAATTACGATATCCATTGGAATCCTGTACGGATTATCCAGCGCTTCGGGCGGATCGACCGAATTGGCAGCTGGAACCAGAAAATCCAGCTGGTCAACTTCTGGCCGGATTTAACTTTGGATGAATACATCAATCTGAAGGCCAGAGTAGAAACAAGGATGCGGATTTCTGTCATGACCTCTACCGGGGATGATGATTTAATCAACCAGAACGAAAAAGGAGATTTACAGTACCGGAAAGAACAATTGAAAAAACTGCAGGAAGAAGTCGTCGACCTGGAAGATATGTCCAGCGGCGTTTCTATTACCGATCTGGGGCTGAATGACTTCCGTATGGATCTCCTGGCCTATATGAAAGAACATCCGGATATCGACCATATTCCTTTTGGCATCCAGGCGGTGGCCAAAGGAGAAAAGCCCGGGGTCATTTTCGTACTGAAAAATGTAAACGCAGAAATCAACATAAAAAATCAAAATCGTCTGCATCCCTTTTATATGGTGTATGTAGGAAACGATGGAGAAATTATTACCAATCATCTGCAACCCAAAGAAACCCTGGATGAGATGCGCCATATTGCCAAGGGGAAAAGCACTCCGGATCAGACACTGTGCCATCTGTTCAATAAAGAAACGAAAGATGGCCGGAATATGAGCGGCGTTTCCAAACTCCTTGAAGATGCCATCAGTTCGATTATAGAAGCCAAAGATGAAGAAGATATTTCCAGCTTCTTCTCTGCAGGGGCTACAACCTTCCAGTTAGAAGGATTTTCCGGACTTGAAGATTTCGAGCTGATTTGTTTCCTGGTGGTGAGATAAATGATCAATTTTCCGCAAAGTACGGTAGTTCATAGGCGTCTGCCTAAAGAAGCGTTTTATAAACATCTGCCGCTGACAGCAGCGGTGAAAGCAAAATTTGTATCCGATGTAGATCGGATTCAAGTGGAAAACACCCTGACAAAAGATAATCTGAATCTAGGGAAAGAATCGGAGATAAAGGAAATCCTGCTTCTATCGATTACCCTTAAGAAACAGGATTTTGATGGAAAGATTGTAGAAGCTATCGCAAGGCAGAACCCGCATAAGCTTGTTTTTCTGCTTGTTTATGAAGATCAGCGTCAGCTGGCAGTTTATCACAGCAAACTGTACCGTTCGGCATGGGTACAGGAGAAAGAACTGGACATTGCTCTTCAGGGCAGCACGCTGGATGAAATCTGGGATGATCTGGTTCGTCAGATTGCTATTTCTTCAGAAGCCCTGCTGAAGCAAGAAAATCAATCGGTAGAGGAGCAGCTGCGGAAGCAGGACGAAATCAACCGACTGCAAAAGTTGATCGAGAAAACAGAAGCCGCTGCCTGGAAAGAACAGCAGCCTAAGAAACGGTTTGAGATGTACACCCGGCTGCAGGAATATAAACGTCAAATGGAGGAAATTACTCATGGAAAAGCTTAAAATGCATACACCGGATTTGGCCGAAGAAAATTACAAGAAGCTGGCTGCTCTATTCCCTAATGCCGTGACGGAGACCATTGATGATGATGGGAATGTGATCCGTGCCATCGATAAAGACGTGTTGATGCAGGAAATCAACACTAAAGTAGTAGATAATGGACAGGAACGGTATCAGTTTACCTGGCCAGATAAGAGAAAGGCTGTCATTCTTGCAAATCAGCCGATTGCCAAGACACTTCGTTTTGAGAAAGAAAAGTCTGTCGGGAAAGATGGGACTCCAGGAGGAATAGATTCCCAAAATATTTATATCGAAGGTGATAATCTAGACGCATTGAAACTTCTTCAGGAAACGTACCTAGGGAAAGTGAAGATGATATACATCGACCCGCCCTATAACACGGGAAATGACTTCATTTACGAAGATGATTTTTCTCAGAAGGCCGAGGATTATGCAGAGAGCAGCGGGCAGACCGATGAAGAGGGAAATCGGCTGGTACAGAATAGCGAAAGCAATGGTCGGTTTCATACGGATTGGTTGAACATGATGTATCCCCGTCTTAAGATTGCCAAGGACTTATTGGCCGATGATGGTGTGATATTCATAAGTATAGACGAAAATGAAATCAACACGCTAAAGAATATTTGTGATGAAATATTTGGACAATGGAATTTCGTCGCTGAACTTATATGGTCAGCAGGACGTAAAAATGACTCTAAGTACATCTCTATTTCACACGAGTATATACTGTGTTATTTTAAAAACGCACAGTATGTTTCGGATCACCAAATTGTGTGGCGTGAAAAGAAACAGGGTCTTGATGCAATTTACAGCACCTATGAGTCTCTTCGCAAAAAGTATGGCTCTGATGTCGCAGCAATCGAAAAAGGACTGAAGGACTGGTATAAATCTCTTCCTGATGGACATCCCGCAAAGGATCATGCACATTACAACAGAGTTGATGAGAAAGGAATCTTTTTTGCTGATAATATTTCATGGCCTGGTGGCGGAGGGCCAAAATACAAAGTCCTTCATCCAGTAACAGGAAAGCCCGTCAAAGTTCCTTCAAGAGGTTGGATTACAAATGAAAATACGATGAAGAAATGGATTGCCGAAGGCCGTGTTTATTTCGGAAAAGATGAAAATACCGTTCCTACTTTAAAGTCTTATTTGAAAGAGAGAGAGTATAGCGTTCCCTACAGCGTATTCTATAAGGACGGACGTGCGGCATCAAAACGGCTGACTACTTTAATGGGTAATAAGGTGTTTGAGAATCCGAAGGATGAAGAAATCATAAAAAGAATAATTGAGTTTTCGGGAACATCTGAGAATGATATTATAGTTGATTTCTTTTCAGGATCGGGTACCACTGCCCATGCTCTTTTTTTAGCAGAGACTGAAAAGACGATGCACAGAAAATTTATCCTCGTTCAAATTCCAGAAATTATTGATCCCCAAAAAGCAAGTTCTGGAAAAGCGAGAAAAGTTGCGCAAAATGCTGTTGCTTTACTTGATTCAGTTCATGCTAATCATAATATTTTTGAGATTGGCCGTGAGCGCATCCGCCGTGCCGGCAAGAAAATCAAAGAGGAAACGGGGGCAGATATCGACTACGGCTTCCGCTGCTTCAGGGTGGACTCTTCCAACATGAAAGATGTATATTACAAACCTGCTGATGTAACACAAGGGGAATTGGATCTTTTTACGGACAACATCAAAGAAGACCGTACACCGGAGGATCTTTTGATCCAGGTCATGCTGGATTTGGGGGTATTGCTGTCTTCCAAGGTGGAAGAGGAAGAAATTGCAGGGAAGAAGGTTTTCTCTGTGGCCGATGGCTATCTGATTGCCTGCTTTGACAGGGATGTGACCGATGATGTTGTAACGGCCATTGCCAGAAAGCATCCTTTCTATGCAGTATTCCGTGACAGTTCTTTCAGCTCTGACAGTGTGGCTGCAAACTTCGAGCAGATTTTTGATACCTATAGTCCGCAAACGGTAAGGAAGGTGCTGTGATATGGCTGCCATGAAATTTAAATTCACCATACAGAGGTATCAGACGGATGCTGTAAACAGCGTAGTCAGAGTATTCTCCGGCCAGCCCTTTCAGGACAGGGTCGGCTACCGGCGGGATGTTGGAACCCAGGATGATGATCGCACCCTGTTTAACTGGCAGCAGTCTGATGAAGAACGATTCATGGGTTTTGCCAACGCACCGGTTGCGCTGAACGGGGCACAACTTCTTCATAACATCCGGGAAGTCCAAAAGAGCAGCAATATTAAGGAATCTTCTTCTCTGGCAAAGCATTTAGGCGCCTGTTCTCTGGATGTAGAAATGGAAACAGGGACAGGGAAGACCTATGTCTATATCAAGACGATGTTTGAGTTGAATAAGCGTTACGGCTGGAGTAAATTCATCGTCGTCGTTCCGTCCATTGCGATTCGCGAAGG
>Ga0256406_1004389_pt1 | contig 16188 bp, 19 predicted proteins | sample RumenRJG_03DNA_FD_185986 | JGI IMG/M metagenome (GOLD analysis project Ga0256406, IMG submission 185986) | Bovine rumen microbial communities from Lethbridge, Alberta, Canada - RJG_03 | ecosystem: Host-associated > Mammals > Digestive system > Stomach > Rumen | place: Canada: Alberta | collected... | reverse complement strand
CGTAGAACTGGTCCGGCATCTCTACGAAGAGCGCCACGGTGACGCTCACGCACATGAAGAGCAGCAGGAAGCCGAAGAACGGGTAGATGAGGCCGATGAGCTTGTCGATGGGGACCAGGGTGGCCATGAAGTAGTACACGAAGATCACCGCAAGCCACATCCCGTAGGCGTCGAGGAAGCCGCTCACCGAGAACTCGGAGACCAGGTTCGAGAGCAGGTGGGCCGGCGAGGTCGCGAACACCGTGCCTACGAGCACCAGCAGGATCACCGCGAACACGCCCATGGCCGCCTTGGCTATCCTGCCGAGGTTGTAGCCCACGACGTCCGGGACGTTGGCGCCGCCGTACCTCACGGAGAGCATGCCCGAGCAGTAGTCGTGGACGGCGCCTGCGAAGATCGAGCCTAACACGATCCACAACAGCGCGGTGGGGCCGTAGAGGGCGCCCAGGATCGGCCCGAAGACCGGGCCGATGCCAGCGATGTTCAGAAGCTGGATGAGCCAGACCTTCCAGGTCGGCATCGTGACGTAGTCCACTCCGTCGGCCTTGGTGACCGCGGGGGTCTTGCGGCTGTCGTCAGCCCCGAAGATCTTCTCGACTAGCTTGCCGTAGACCAGGTACCCGAGCACGAGCCCGATGACGGCGATGATGAACCAAAGGAATCTAGGCATTTTTTCTCCGAATGTTTGGCGCCGGAAGCAGGGGGCTGGCCCCCGTCGTGCATGCCGGGGCCGCGCGCTCCCCATGTGGCATACAAGAGAAATCTTACTCTTTGGGAAAATGCGGGGCTGAAATGCCAAAAGGATTGAATCAATAAACGTGATCTCAGTCAAAATCCATGCAGGCTTTTCGGGACAAATTCACATAAACGTTACTGGCAGCGGATCGCTTTTAATAACATCAATTTGGCAGGGGCGCCTGGCAGAGTTCATTTCATGGCAATTGCCGCCAAAGGAGACCAGGCCGGAAAAATGGAAATATGTCACCAAAGGCGGCCAGGCCGCCCCAGGAGGGATCTCAGCCCTTGATCCAGGAGAGCGCCTCGGGGGTCGAGAGCACGGTGCAGTAGATGTGGTTGATGATCTCAAGCTCGTGCTCGTGCAACTCCATGGTCGCCGCGGCGCAGGCGTCGTCCACCACGTTGACGCGGAAGCTCTCGTCGGCAAGCGAGCGCACGGTGCAGGAGACGCACTGGTCGGTGAGGATCCCGCAGCAGGTGACCGACTCGATGCCCATGTTCCTTAGGATGAGGCGGATGTTGGTGCCGGCCACCGTGCTGTCTGTGGTCTTGGTGAAGACGAACTCCTCGCCCACGGGGCCGATCTCGGAGATCACCTGCGAGCACTCGTCGTCCTTGAAGAAGAGCAGGTTGTTGAAGCCCGGCATCTTCTGGTCGAGCGAGCGGTCGCGGCCATCGCGCCGCAGCGCGGCGATCCTCGCGAACATCACCTGCGCCCCGGCGCCGCGGAAGGCCGCCTCGAGCTTCTTGATGTTGGGGATGAGCACCTCGGTGAGGCGCTTGCGGAAGGGCGCCCAGCGCTCCTCCTGCCCAGGCCCCTCGCACTCGCCTCCGCTCATGCCCTGGCGCAGGTTGGCGTTCTGCATGTCGATGACGAGGAGCGCGCACTCTGCGGGATCGAAATCCTGGATCTCGCTCTCCAGCATGTCCTCGTAGTAAAAGCTGTTGTAGCGGGACTTTATCTTCATCGCTGGCTCCTTTTGCTCCTAAACGCTTAGATGATGCTGATCTGGAGGCTTGCCATCACCTCGAGGGCCGCCTCGTGCTTCTTGGGCGTCACGCCGGCGCAGCACCTGGAGTTCACGATGACCGGAAGCTCGGGGCAGAGCGTGCGGATGAGCACGGCGTTTGAGATGACGCAGATGTCGGTGCAAAGCCCGCACAGCTCCACGGAGCCTATTTCGCCGCGCTTGAAGGATGAGGCGAGATCCTGCGCCAGGCGCAGGCTACCGAACACGGGCTTCTCGTAGATCGCAGCGCCGGTCCTCTTTGCGATTTCCGCGATGGCAGGGGCAAGCTCCCAGCCCTTCGTGCCCCTGATGCAGTGGGGCACGGGCAGGGATCGCCCCTCTGGGGTTTCAAGGTAGTCCTTCCCGTGGGTGTCCATGGTGCAGACCACCTTGCCTTGAAACGACGAGGCCCGCTTCACGAGGGAGGGCAGCATGGTCTGCGCCTCCTTCGTCCCCAGCGCTCCGTCTACGAAATCGTTCTGTACGTCGATGATCGCAAGGCAGTCCTGCATTTGATGGCTCCTTTATCCGGGGCTGACCCGGGCATTGAAAACGCGAAGGCAGGGCGGAGCCCTGCCTTGCAAAGACTATAGCATCGGATGATATCCGCCATTCAAGCGCCCCGGCCGCGGGCCATCCGGGGGCAGCGGCGGGCGCTTTGGGTGCAGATGGGATCCCTTTTTGATCAGGCCGCAAGCGCGATGAAGCGCTCGTGGATCCTGCGGTCTTGGTCGAGCTCGGGGTGGAAGGCGAGCGCCATCTGGCGCCCGCACTCGACGGCGACGATGCGCCCGTCCACCGTGGCGGCAACCTTGGCGCCCTTGCCTGCCTTGACGATGCAAGGGGCCCTGATGAAGGTCATCGGCACCACGCCTATGCCTTCGTAATCGGCCTCGGCGTGGAAGCTGCCAAGCTGCCTGCCGTAGGCGTTGCGGCGCACCGTTGAGGGCAGAGTTGCGATCCAGCGGGCCTGAACGCCATCTATAGAGCCTGCCAGGAGGATGAGGCCCGCGCAGGTTGCAAGCACCGGCATGCCGCCCTTTATGAGGGCGCGCAGCGGCTCCATGATCCCGAGATCGCAAAGGAGCTTGCCCTGGACGGTGCTCTCGCCGCCTGGGAGCACCAGGCCGTCGAAGCTGCGGTCAAGATCCCCCCTCTCCCTGATCTCGAAGGCCTGCGCCCCGAGATCGGAGAGCGCATGCTCGTGCTCGATGAAGGCGCCCTGCAGCGCCAGCACGCCGATCCTCCTCATCATTCCCCCCTTTGCGCCATCAGGAGCTTTATCTCGTCTTCGTTGATCCCGATCATGGCGGGGCCGAGGTTCTCCGAGAGCTTGGCGATGAGCCTGGCGTCGGCGTAGTTGGTGGTGGCCTGCACGATCGCGGCGGCGCGCTTGGCCGGATCGCCTGACTTGAAGATCCCCGATCCCACGAAAACGCCCTCGGCGCCCAGCTGCATCATGAGCGCCGCGTCGGCCGGGGTCGCGATGCCGCCGGCGGCGAAGTTCACCACCGGCAGGCGGTGATCCTTCCAGACCTGGCGCACCAGGTCGAGCGGCACCTCAAGCTGCTTTGCCTCCTCGTACAGCTCGTCCTCGCGCAGTGCGCAGATCCTGGCGATCCCCTGATTCATCTTCCTCATGTGGCGCACGGCCTGGACGATGTCGCCGGTGCCCGGCTCGCCCTTGGTCCTGATCATCGAGGCGCCCTCTGCGATGCGGCGCAGCGCCTCGCCCAGGTCCTTGGCACCGCAGACGAACGGCACCTTGAACTTGGTCTTGTCGATGTGGAACACGTCGTCGGCAGGCGAGAGCACCTCGCTCTCGTCGATGTAGTCGATGTCGATGGCCTCGAGGATCTGCGCCTCGGCGAAGTGGCCGATGCGGCACTTGGCCATGACCGGGATGGAGACGGCCTCCTGGATCGAGCGGATCATCGCCGGATCGGACATGCGCGAGACCCCGCCTGCGGCGCGGATGTCGGCGGGGATGCGCTCGAGCGCCATCACGGCGCAGGCGCCGGCGTCCTCGGCGATCCTCGCCTGCTCGGGGGAGGTGACGTCCATGATCACGCCGCCCTTGAGCATCTGGGCCAGCTCGCGGTTGAGCTTGCTGCGGTCCTCGCACTTCTCCGGTGCCTCGATATTAGTGTTTGTCATCTTGTTGTTCCTCTGTTGAAAATCTTTGGATGGCAAAATTGTCCGATTGAAGTGGCCTTAAAAAAAGCGCCAGATCGGATATATTCAGAAAGGCCAGATTTGAGGAGGAACGGGCTGATGCTCACCTACGTGCTCGAGAAAACAAGGTCAGAGCCGCTTTACGCGCAGCTTGCAAGGCTCATCAGGGACGGCATCCTGACGGGGAAGATCGCCCCGGGGGAGCGGCTGCCGTCAAAGCGCCCTTTTGCAAAGAACCTGGGCATAAGCGTGATCACGGTAGAGAATGCCTACGCCCGCCTTGCCGACGAGGGCTATGTGGCCTCCCAGCCCAAGAGCGGGTATTTCGCCTGCGACTTGAAGTCCATCGCCGCGGCGCGCAGATCCGATCCAAAGCCTGCGGAGCCCAGGGAGGACGAGCGCGGAGCGCTCATCGCAGATCTCACGAGCAGCCAGAACGAGATCTCGGCCTTCCCGTTTTCCGTGTGGTCGTCGATCATGAGGCGCGAGCTGCGCTGCGACCGCACGGCGCTGCTCACGAACCCGCCGCCTGCCGGGGCCTTGTGCCTGAGGCAGGCCATCGCCTCGCACCTGAGGGCCTTCCACGGCCTCGACGTGTCGCCATCGCAGGTGGTGGTTGGTCCAGGCACCGCGTACCTGTGCGCGCTCATCGTGAGGCTGCTGGGGCGGGATCTCACCTATGCCGTCGAGGATCCGGGCTATCCGCTCACGGGCAGGGTCTACAGGGATCAGGGGGTCAGGGTCGCGCACGTCCCGCTCGACGAAGAGGGCATGGACATAGAGGCGCTCGCAAAGTCGCGCGCAAACGTGGCGCATGTGAGCCCATCGCACAACTTCCCAACCGGCATCGTGATGCCGCCCTCCCGCCGCTACGAGCTCCTCGGATGGGCTGCGCAGAGCGAGGGGCGCTACATCATCGAGGACGACTACGACAGCGAGTTCCGCCTCTCGGGCAGGCCCATCTGTGCGCTCAAGAGCGTCGATGCCCTGGGCAGGGTCATCTACATGAACACCTTCACCAAGACCCTGGCCTCGACCGTGCGCATAAGCTACCTGGTGCTGCCCCCCGAGCTCTCCGAGCGCTTCATGCGCGAGTGCGGACCTTCAAGCTGCGCAGTCTCGACCTTCGAGCAGTACGCGCTCTCGCGCTTCATCGACGAGGGATCCTTTGAGACGCACCTAAACCGCATGAGGAGGCTGTGCCTCAAAAAGCGCAAGGCGCTCATGGATCTCATAGCAAAAAGCCCGCTTGGTAAAAGATCCGCGATCACGGGGCAGGACGCGGGTCTGCACTTCCTGCTCAAGCTCGACGAGTGCGACGGCGAGGAGGCCGCAGCTGCGCGCGCGCTCAAGCTGGGCGTGCGCATCGCGCCGCTTTCGCGCTATTGCGCCGCCGACAACCCCAAGGCGCATCGCACCTTCGTGGTGAGCTACTCCTCGGTGCCCATGGACGCGCTGCCTGCCGTCGTGGACGTACTGTGCAAGGCTTTGCTCCCCGGATAGGGCGGTTTGGGGAATATAATGGCGTTCGGCCGCCACGGCCGCAAAAGCTGAGGTCAATTTCCATGCGCATCATCGGTATAGAAAGCTCCTGCGACGAGACCGGAGTTGCCGTCTACGACGACTCCCTGGGACTGCTCTCGCACGCGCTCCACACGCAGATAGCCATGCACGCCGAGTATGGCGGCGTGGTGCCGGAGCTGGCAAGCCGCGACCACATAAGGCGCGTGGTGCCGCTCATCCGCCTGGCCCTCGAGCAGGCGCACACCGCTCCTTCCGAGCTTTGCGCCGTGGCTTACACGGCAGGCCCGGGGCTCATCGGGGCGCTGCTCACCGGCGCCATGGGCGCCGCCGCCTACGCGCACGCCCTGGGGATCCCGCCGGTGCCGGTGCACCACATGGAAGGCCACCTGCTGGCGCCGATGCTCGAGGATCCGCACCCGGAGCTCCCGTTCGTCGCGCTTTTGATCTCAGGCGGACACACCATGCTCATCAAGGTCGAAAAGCCAGGCTCCTACGTGGTCTTGGGCCAGAGCGTCGATGACGCCGCAGGCGAGGCCTTCGACAAGACCGCCAAGCTCCTGGGGATCCCGTATCCAGGGGGCCCGGGGCTTGAGAAGCTTGCAAGGGACGGCGATCCCAAGGCCTGCGCCTTCCCGCGTCCGATGATCAAGAACCCAGGCTGCGACTTCAGCTTCGCAGGCCTCAAGACCGCGGTCCTGAACGCGGTGATGGGGCATAAGGGAGGCCTTTCCGAGCAGGCAAGGCGCGACATCGCCGCGGGCTTCACCGCGGCCGTGGCCGACACGCTGTGCGTCAAGTGCGCGCGCGCGCTCAAGGAGACCGGGCTCTCGACATTGGTGGTCGCAGGCGGCGTGAGCGCCAACAATGACATCCGCGGCGCGCTCTCCGATCTCATGGAGAGGCGCCATGGCAGGGCGTTCTTCGCCAGGCGCGAGTTCTGCACCGACAACGGGGCCATGATCGCCTACGCCGGCATGCAGCGCTTCAAGGCAGGCCAGATCGGCACGAGCGCCGTCAAGGTCTTCCCCAGGTGGGATCTCTCGACTTTAAAGCCGCTGCAGGACTGACCGCGAATGCGGCGAGGAGAGGCCTCATGGACAAGGTCTTCATAAACGGGCTCACGCTCAACTGCGTAATCGGGATCCTCCCCTACGAGCGCGAGCACCCGCAGCTTCTCATCATCGACGCGGCGATGGGCTGCGACACAACCGAGGCGGCAAAGACCGGCGACGTCACCAGGACCATCAACTACGCCGCGGTGGCCGAGTTCATCGAGAACTACTGCAAGGAGCGCAAGGCCGGGCTCCTGGAGGAGCTTGGCGAGGAGCTCTGCTCGAGGATCCTCTCGAAGTTCGGCGCCAAGTACGTGGCCATGCGGCTCACCAAGCCCGAGGCGGTGGGCGGCGCCACGGGCGGCGTCGGCATAGAGATAGCCCGCGGCGACGTTCCAGAAGGGCAGAGCCTGCTTGCGCGCCTGCGCTTTTAAAGTCACATTCCCATGAAAGCATGAGGCCGGCGTCAAGCCGGCCTCATGCTTTCATGGCATCCGTCAGTTTGACTGGAGCATCGAGAGCGCCAGCTCGTAGATCTGCCTCAGCTCCTCGACGCACTTGAGCTCGACGTGCTCGTTGGCGCAGTGCATCGACTTGATGACCGGGCCGAACTCCATGACCTGCGCGCCCAGGGGGGCGATGAAGCGCCCGTCCGAGGTGCCGCCAGTGGTGGCGAACTTGGGGACGATGCCGGTGACGCGGGTGACGCACTCCTTCATGACGTCCAAAAGCTTGCCGCCCTTGGTGAGGTAAGGCAGGCCCTCGGGCTGCCACTTGAAGTCGCACTTGACGCCGATCATCCTCGCAATGCCTTCGAAGTGCTGGGCGAGCGTGGCGTAGTTCTCCAGATCGTTGTAGCGGAAGTTGCAGCGCATCGTGAAGCTTCCGGGGACGATGTTGTCAGCGCCGGTGCCGCAGTGGCAGTTTGAGACCTGGAACGATGTCGGCGGGAAGAACTCCGAGCCCTGGTCTATGGGGTTGTCGAGCATCGCGCAGACGAGCCTCGCCGCGTGGTGGGCAGCGTTGTCGCAGCTTGACGGAACCGCAACGTGGCCCTGCTTGCCGTGCACCGTCACGGTCACGTTGCAGTCGCCGCGGCGGCCGTTCTTGATCTCATCGCCGAACACCTCCTCCGAGGAGGGCTCGGCTATGAGGCAGTAGTCGGGGATGAGCCCGTGCGATTTAAGGTACTCGGCGCAGAAGGGCGTGCCGCCCTTGGCGTCGCCTTCCTCGTTGGAGGTCACGAGCAGCCCGATCGTGCCAACGTGGCGCGGGTGGGACTTCAAGAAGCCGTAAAGGGCCATGGCCATCGCCGCCACGCCAGACTTCATGTCGGTGCTGCCGCGCCCGAAGAGGCAGGCCTTGCCGTCGATCTCGACGATGTCGCCGCTGTATGGATCATGCTCCCACTGCGAAAGATCGCCCTCGGGGACGACGTCGGTGTGTCCCAGGCACAGCGAGAAGGGCTTGCCGCGGCCGTGGAGGGCCAGCAGGTTGCGCGTGCCCTGATCCTCAAGCGTGATGCAGGTGAAGCCGGCCTCGGAGAGCAACTTCGAGAGCAGCTCCTGGCAGCCGTTGTCATTGGGGGTGATGGACTTGATGCGCACTAGCCTCTGTGCAAGCTCCTGGGTGCTGGTAAGTTCCATGATCTGATGATTCCTCGGTGGATCTTGATGATGAGATTTTAGCGCCGCAGCGCCGTAGCCCTGCAAGGCGCAGCCTTTCGCATCGCGGCGGTGCTGCGGGCCAAGAGCGTTCCATTCATGGCAAAAGCGCCCCCCGATAGACTAGAATGGTCTCAAATCACTTGATAATTTGGCAAATGTCAGCAAGCAAACCCGATTTGGCGCAAGCCCTCCTAAGCCCTCTCAAGGCGATGACCTCGAGGGACTTCTACTTCGGCGTGCTCTTCCGCATGAAGGGCACTGGCTTCCTCTACCTGTTCTTGCTGTGCGTGGTGCTCGCGATCCCAGCGACCTGGCGCACGGCTTCGGTCATGCATTACTTCAAGTCGCTCGGCCTGCCAAGGCTCGTGGCGCAGATCCCGCCAAGCTACCTAGACGCATCTGGCACGCTCGCCCCGCAGGGCGGCGGCAGCTCCTACGCCGAGATCAAGAACGCGCAAGGCGAGGTGGTCATGGTCTACAACACCGACGGCAAGGCGCTTTCTGGCGCGGCCGCCGACGCACCCATCGAGTTTGGCGCCAAGGACATGGTCATCCACAACTTCAAGGGCGGCATCTCGCTTCCCTACATCGGCCTTTTTCCGACTGACACGAGCTTCCAGCCCGTGCAGAGCGCGCAGGCGCTCGAGGGCGTGCTGGGCGCCAGCACCCAGCTCATCTGGTCGGTGCTGCTCTTGTCGATGTACATGTTCCTGGTATTCAACGCGCTCATCTCGGCCTGCCTTTCGCGCTTCATGATGGTGTTCATCTTCAGGATCAAGGCGGGGTTCGGGGCGACGCTCAGGCTGTGCTCCTACGCCAACACGCTGGTGGCCTTCATCATGCTTGCCCAGTTCTTCGTGTTCCTGCCCATGTCCTACACGGTCATGGCGCTGGTGCCGCTTGTCTACGTGGCCCTGTTCTGCCAGAAGTTCCGCGCCGAGCTTGCCAAGGATGGCATCAACGGCTTCGCGCGCAGGCACGGCGGCGCGGCGCGCGTGCAGGGCAGCGGCGAGGACGCGCAGGATCAGGATGGCCCCAGGCGCGACACCTCCGTCTACTCGGGGAACATGTACGCGCAGGAGCAGGAGCGCTTGAAGCGCCAGGAGGAGCGCAGGCGCAATGAAGGCGCAGGCGGCGAGGCCGGACAGGACGAACCGCAGGACGGCGAGGGGCGGGATCAGGACAATGGCAGCTCCGGCCAAGCCCAGGACGGCATGCGGGGCCAGGCAGGATCCGGGAGCGCCGACAGCTCGGATGATGGCCTCGGCCGGGGCGATGATGATGACGATGACAACAATGACGACAAAGGCGGCAAAGGCTCTGGAGGGTATTTTGAGGCTTAGCATGGGCATTGCATCAAAGGCGCTTTGCGCCCTCTCGCTTCTTGCAGCGGCGCACTGCGCCGCGGCCCTTGAGGTCGACGTGGACAACCAGTCTGATTCCGAGGTCGTGCTGGCCTTCTCCTACATGGAGAAGGGAAGCGGGGACTGGATGGTCGAAGGCTGGTACAACGTCGCGCCCAAGTCCCAGGGCAAGGTGGATCTCAACACCGACAACAGCCTCTACTACCTCTACGCCGAGTTCTCAAACGGCAAGAGGATCGAAGGCGGCGAGGGCTCGGTGAGGCTCAAGGTCCTAAACCGCTCGTTCTCATACGCCCAGGATAAGGATCCGGGGAGGTTCTCCCGCGAGGCAAGCTTCGTGCGCGCCCGCGGCAACGGCGGCAAGGCCACGATCAGGATCAAGTGACAAAAGCGCAAGGCCGCGGCGCGGCCTTGGCGGGGCAGCCTGCGGCCGCCTTTTTTCAACTTTCCGATCGGGCTTTTCAGGCCCACTCAGCGCTCGGCGATTATGTCGATCGTGGTGAGCACGGTGATGCTGAACACCGGGTTGAACCAGCACGAGCAGATCCACGCAAGTCCCAGCTCGGCTGCATTGCCGCTCCTGGCCCAGAGCGCGGCCAGAAAAATCGAGATTGACGAGATCAGCCCCGAGATCACGGGGAATTGCACGAAGGGGAAGGTGAAGTAGCGCGGCATGGTCCTTATCAGATCGCCCAGGGCGTGGATCTGAAGATCCCCGTCGAAGATGAACACGCCGCAGAAAGCCGCCCCGCAGGAGAAGGCCAGCAGGTAGGCGCAAAGGAAGCGCGCGATCCTCAGCGTGAACATCCCAAGGCTGGCGGCTTTCTCGCCGCAGCCCTCATCTTGGATCTCATCCACCGCCGCAATGCCTCCAACATGGCGAAGGCGGCCTCAGGCTCCCTTGGGGTTGCCGCCCGATTGCCGTGTTGATCATGGGCGTCCTTGCGGCGCGGGAGGGAGCATCCTCACACCGTAATTGCCCACAGGACCGCCGGCCTGCATCGGCATCCGGCCGCGGGGCATGGGGCGATCCTGCTTTGGGCAGTTTTCATTGCGCCAATCCATGCCGTGCCTGCGCATTGGGGGAGGGCCCATGCGGGGATCCGGATCCATGGTGCGGCCTCCTTCGAAGCCCATGCCTTGGGAAGGAGGTCCCATGCGCGGATCCGGCCCGATGCCGTAGCCGCGCCCGGGAGGCGGCCCCATGCGGGGATCCGGGTCCGGGCGGCCCGTCATGCGTCCGCCGTCCATGCCGCGGAGGCCTTCGCGCCATCCCTGTGCCATGCCGCGCTCAGGAGGCGGTCCCATGCGGGGATCCGACCCCATGCGCTGATTCGGGGCGTAGCCGTCCATGGGGCGGCGATCGTCCGTGTTGCGTCCAGCCTCCATCGGGGGCTGCGCGCCGCGCTGCCCGTATTGATCCTGATCCGGCCCATCGGGGCGGAAAGCCCGGTCGCTATGCGCTTGCGCGTTAATGCCCCCGGGCGCGGCACTGCCCTTTGCGCCGAGCGCGGCGGCGTCCTGCTTCTCATCGCCTTGCGGCCTTATCATCAAGGTGCCGTGGTCTGGAGCCTTGGCAGCCTCGCCGCCATCACCGGGCCCAGGCTGCGTGGCGGCCGCCAGCGCCTGGGTGCCCAGGTTGAAGGCGGCGCAGACTGCCAAAGCTATCAGGGCTGTCTTGAATTCGTGCATGTCTCCTCCGTATGCTTGCAGATGCCATATGCCTGTAGCACGGCGCAGGTGTTGCTCGCGTCTTTGCGGGGATCTCCCCGCACCGCGCCATAGGCGGCGCTCATTCAGGCATCATTTCTGATCGCGCTTTGGCTCGCGGGGATACTCGTGGAACCTGCCGTCGTGGGGGTTGGCGTCCTGCTTGACGCCCTTGGCGTTGCGCGGCGGCTCGGGCCTCTTGCCGTTCTGGTTGAAGTTGCCGTCAGGTCGCTTGCCGTTGGGCCCCTTGCCGTCCTTGGGAGGCTCGGGGCGCTTGCCGTTCTTGTCGAAATTGCCCTCAGGGCGCGGGCCCTGCTTGCCGAACTCCTGGCGCTCGCCAGGCTTGCCCGGGCGCTGGCACTTGCTGGGATCGCTGTTCGCGCACTTGACGTCGGGGCGGAAGCCGTCGTTGCCGGGCTGGGCGAAGGCCGCGGAGCCGAGGCAAAGGGCCGAGGCAGCGATGGCGGCAATGGCAATGGTCTTGACTGAACGCATAGAAAAATCTCCTTTAGGCGTTGCGGGACATCATGTCCCTGTCATCGCCTTGCAGGATATGCGTTGAGAATTAGACCGGCGTTAGCTGATGATTAGACTGAAATTAGGGCCTGTCAGGCCTCGCGTCCCTCGTTCTCTCCGCTCTCCTCGGGGACGTAGCGCAGAACCTTGAGGAAGAACTGCACGAGCACCCCGGTGAGCAGCGCCGAGAGCAGCGTGCCCTCGCGCACGCCCTCGATGGTGCCCAGGGCGGCAAGCGAGAGGATGCAGGAGGAGGCCACGAGCGAGCAGTCGAGGATGGTCTTGAGGAGGCCGAAGGGCTTTGAGAAGACCTGGGAGGCCACATAGACGATGCCGTCGCCTGCGAGCTTGATGAAGCGCGCCTTGCCCTGGAGCGCCACGCCGAAGGCCAGGAGCAGCATGCCCGAGGCGAGCACGGCCAGGTGCTCGGGGTAGGACTGCGGGGCGAGCCTTGAGAACAGCTGCATGAACATGTCGAGGAAGAAGCTGAAGACCACGGTCACCGGGATCTGCGCCCAGATCCGAAGCGGCACGCGGCCCTTGAGCATCAGCGCCTGGAGGAAGATGAAGACCATGTTGATGACGAAGGTGGCCTGCCCGAAGGTGAGCGGCACCACGAGGTTCAGCACATAGGGCAGCGTCGAGATCGGGGAGGTGCCCAGCGCGCTCTTGACCACCAAGGTGATCCCGCAGGCCTGCACGGCGATGGCAAGGCTGAAGAGCGAAAGCCTGGCGCTGAAGCTGTTCATGATTTCCTCCCCCGTGAAATGTGATAGCGCGCGCATTATACGGCGCGCGCAACCACAGCGCAAAAGCGCGGGGGAGGCGTAGGTCAGCCTTGGAAGCGCTCGCCCTGCTTGAGCCAGAGCTGGGCTAGCTGCATGTCGTCCTCGAAGGTGCTCGCCCCGCCGGTGAAGCCGGCGCGGTGGACGAAGTTCATGTTGTGAAGGCCGGTCGCGGCATCGAGCTCCTCGCCCTGGAGCCCGCGCCAGGCCGCAGGCGCGGTCAGGCGGTTTGAGAAGCGCAGCGCGCGGGAGACCGGCAGCGACTGCACGCGCCAGCGCCCGTTGCGGTCGGGGTAGACGGCCAGCAGGCACTTCTCGAAGGCCTTGGGGTTGTTGAGCACGGCCTGCGACCAGGGCAGGCGGTCGCGGATCACGAGGATCTCGCCGCCGGTGTAGGACTTGATGACCTTGGCGATCCCGGATTCCGTGGTGATGGCGTTGATGGCCGCGGCCACTAGGATCTGGCGGAGGATCTTGACGGTGCCCATGAAGGCCTGGTCCTGGGCCTCGCGCGAAAGCCCCGGGAGGTTCTGCATCGAGACGATGTAGGAGATGTCAGGGCAGCCCTGGTAGAAGGCGTTCAGGCGGTCGCGCACGGCTATTTCGCCTTCGGTCCTGGCATCGGCCACCTTGGCCGAGTACTCGGTGAGCTGGCCGTTGTCCACGAGGTCAACCATCACCATCATCTCGCGGTCGATGCGGTCGAAGGCGCTGTCGATGACCGACTGGTCGGGCCTGAAGGGCAGCTCCTTCTTGACGATGCGCTTTAGGAAATCGATGCCGAATTTCTCCCACATGAGGCCCGCGGTGGCGTAGCGCACGCCGTTGGGGCGGCACTTCGTGAACTCCTTCGAGTGGTGGTCGAAGTGCTTCTGATCGTTCTTGAGGGAGACGTCGATTACGAGATCGGCCTTCTCGATCGTTTCGGGATCGCGGCTGCGGATGACGCGGAAATTGTCGTAGAGGTAGGAGATGATGGCGCAGGCGGTGGTCTCGTCGGCGTGGAAGGTTCCGTCGTGGGTTGCGATAAGCATTGGAGGCTCCTTAGTCTCTTGGATCTTAGCACACAGCCTCATGCCGCATGCCGCGGCATGAGGCCGGGCATTTGGTAGAATTGCGCCGTCTTGATGGGGGTTTATCGATGAAAGTCTACTTGGCGCCGCTTGAAGGGCTTGCCGATCCGCCGCTGAGGAAGATCCTCTGCGCGTGCGGGGGCTACGACTGCTGCTACACCGAGTTCATACGGGTGACCGACGAGGGGCTGTCCGAGAAGACGCTCCTGCACGACTGCCCGGAGCTTTCAAACGGCGGGAAGACCGGCGACGGAACGCCGTGCAGGGTGCAGCTCTTAGGCGACAACCAGCAGGCGATGGCGCAGGCCGCGGCCCTGGCGTCAAGGCTTGGCGCGCCTGCGGTCGACATCAACTTCGGCTGCCCTTCGCGCTTCGTGCACCACTCGGGATCGATGCTCCTGAAGGAGCCTGAGCTCATGCGCAGCATCGTGCTCGCGGTGCGCGAGGCGCTGCCGCCGCAGATCCTGCTTACCGTCAAGATCCGCTCGGGCTTTGCCGACAAGTCGGAGCTTCCTGCGATCATGGAGGCGGTGGCGCAGGAGGGGGTGTCGGAGGTCGCGGTGCACTGCCGCACCCGCGCCGACCTCTACCGCAGGCAGGCCCTGGACTGGAGCGTCCTAAAGCCCCTGCACGAGGCCTTTCCGAACGTTTGCATAGTCGCAAACGGCGACATCGTCTCCAAGGAGAGCGCGGAGGAGTGCGAGAGGGAAAGCGGCTGCACCACGCTCATGGCAGGGCGCGGGGCCTTCATGGTCCCGAACCTGGGCCATGTCATCAAGGATGGCGCAAGGCCTTTTTCCGACGCGCAGACCCTCATGCAGGTGCGAAAAACCGTGGAGCTCTTCATCTCCATGGGGATCGAGCGCGAGAAGATCATCACCGACCGGGCCAAGCAGTTTCTAAGCTACGCAAGGCTCGCCTCCCCGGCGCTCTCTGCTTTTTTCCGTGCGTTCTGCCACTGTCAGGGGGTATCTGAATGCCTTAAGATGATCGACAGCAAGATCAACGAGCTTGAGGGCAGCACGGAGGAGAGGCAATGAGGGTTTGGCAAGTGATGCTGGCAGCCGCGGCAGCGGCAGCCGCCGCTCCGGCGGCGCTTGCGGGCGCTGACGATGGCGACGTCAGGGCGGCGTTCTTCCCGCCGGTGCCGGAGACCTGGACCATGTCGGTCGAGGGCAAGACCGTGGTCTACTCCTCGCCCGTTCCCAAGGAGAGCAAGGAGCCTGCCACGCAGGTGCGCATCACCTACACCAAGGACACCGGCGGCAAGGACGCCGCGGCCTACGCCGACGACTACATAAGGCTCAACCGCTGCGCACCCAAGGTCGGGCACGGCAAGGGCTTCTACACTACCAACTGCCAGACCGCCGGCAAGGACGCGGTGATCATAGGCGAGAGCGACAACCTCTACCTCATCGAGCTCAAGGGCGTGTACAACCAGGTCTCGACCGATCTCATAAACGGCTATGTGAACGCGGTGATCTCAGGCAAGCACACCTTCCGCGACCGCGACATCGGCGAGGTGGTGCCGGACAAGCAGGCGGCCTACGCGCCGCCTGAGACCTCGGAGATGGCAGACAAGCAGGAGGGGCAGCAGGCCGAGGCCCCGGCCCAGGAGAGCGCTCCTGCCGAGGGAGAGGAAGAGTAGCTATCCTTAAAGCAGCACCGGCCTCCAGCTGCCGCCCTGCTTTGCGACCTTGACGTGCTCGGTGTCCTCCTTGGGATCCTTCCTGTAGGTCACCTTGACGGTGACCTCGCACGCCGTGAGCTTCTCGTCGCACTTGCGCCCTGTCGCTGACACTTCCTTGAGCCCGCCGCGCGCGCGGGTGTCGCGCGCCATCTCGGCTGACGCCGACGATAGCTTGCCCTTGACCTCCCTGAGGTCCTTGAGCTGGCTGTCGGTCTTGGGCACCTCGCGGTCAAAGCCTAAAAGCGCAAACGCCTTCTGCGTGTCCCCCGCGTAGATGCTCTCGACAAACTGCGACGCGGCAGACTCCGGAGTGCTGCCATCGCCGCCGCAGCCTTGCAGCGCGAAGGCGGAGAGCAGCGCCGCGAGCGCGGCGCAAACGGCCTGGCAGCGCAAGCCTTTCATCCTGTGCATCATGTTTTTCCTGAAACAGCCTGATTTTTCTTGCAAATGATACCACCGCGCCGCCTGATGCCGAACAATGGCAGGGGCCTTGGAAGGCGCTGCCTCTTACATGCCGTCAAGCGACAGGCTCTGGAACTTGAAGCGGTATTTCCCAAACTCCGCGCGCGGCAGGACCTTGGCCTTCTCCCTTAGCGCATCCAGGGAGACGCTCGTCGGATCGCGCCTTGCCTCGGCTATCACGCCTTCATTGGCGATGCTGTTCAAGGCGATGATGCCGATCCAGCTCTTATCCTTTGCCGCAGCCCATCCTGTCAAGTCAGGGAAGCTTGATTGAGGTAGGCGGCGCATGTCATGCATCGGGCAGCGCGCCGCCTTCAGGACAGGGCTGAAGTCAGATCTTGATCGCCCACTCGCCTCCGGCCTTCACCAAGGTGACCTTCTCGTGCTGGGGCTTGGCGTTGGACTTCTTGAAGGTGACGGTG
>Ga0256406_1004388_pt1 | contig 16189 bp, 14 predicted proteins | sample RumenRJG_03DNA_FD_185986 | JGI IMG/M metagenome (GOLD analysis project Ga0256406, IMG submission 185986) | Bovine rumen microbial communities from Lethbridge, Alberta, Canada - RJG_03 | ecosystem: Host-associated > Mammals > Digestive system > Stomach > Rumen | place: Canada: Alberta | collected... | reverse complement strand
GCGCATCCTGGCCCTCGAGGCGCAGCTCTTCGCCCAGCTGACCGCCGCGGTGGCCGAGCTGGTGCAACCCATACAGTACGACGCACAGGTGGTGGCCCATGTCGACTGCCTGCAGAGCTTCGCCGAGGTGGCGCTGGTGGGCAACTACTGCCGCCCCGAACTGGGCGAGGGCAGCACCATCGCCATCCAAGAAGGCCGACACCCCGTCATCGAAACCCAGATGGCACCCGGCGAGCAGTACGTCAGCAACGACGTGCTCCTCGACCGCGACGGCTGCCAGATCATGATTATCACCGGCCCCAACATGAGCGGTAAGTCGGCCCTGCTGCGGCAGACCGCCCTCATCGTGCTCATGGCGCAGATGGGCTCCTACTGCCCAGCCAAGCGCGCCTCCATCGGCATTGTCGACAAAGTCTTCACGCGCGTGGGCGCGAGCGATAATATAAGTAGCGGCGAAAGCACCTTCATGGTGGAGATGAACGAGACGGCCTCCATCCTCAACAACGTCAGCGACCGCTCGCTGGTGCTGCTGGACGAGATAGGGCGCGGCACCTCCACCTACGACGGCATCTCCATCGCCTGGGCCATCACCGAGTACCTCCACAGCAACAAGAAAGCCCGCCCCAAGGTGATGTTCGCCACCCACTACCACGAACTCATCGAAATGGAGCAGCAGTTCGAGCGCATACGCAACTACCACGTGAGCGTCAAGGAGATAGACGGACGCGTCATCTTCCTGCGCAAACTGGTGCCCGGCGGCAGCGAACACAGCTTCGGCATCCATGTGGCACGCCTGGCCGGCATGCCGCCCCAGGTGCTCAACCGCGCCGATGCCATGCTCAGCATGCTCGAAGAGAAAAACGCCAAGATTACAGCCACCGACTCAGGGGCGAAAAATACAAAAAAAGCATCCTCGGGAGCCGATTTGCAGGGCATGCAGCTCAGTTTTATCCAGCTGGACGACCCCACATTGCTCGAAATCAAAGACAAGATATTAGACATTGATATAGACACACTTACACCCATCGAAGCACTGCTCAAACTGAACGAAATTAAAAAAATTGTGTCCAAAAAGTGAAAAATATTTTGTCAGTTTTAAAAATGTTCGTACTTTTGCACCCGCTTTCACGGCAAAAGAGTAGCTTGAAATAGTGAACGCAAGCGATGCGGAAATAGCTCAGTTGGTAGAGCACGACCTTGCCAAGGTCGGGGTCGCGAGTTCGAGTCTCGTTTTCCGCTCCACTGGTCTCCTAAATCAGAGAGAAAGGCTCTGGTGGTGGAATGGTAGACACGAGGGACTTAAAATCCCTTGCCCGCAAGGGCGTGTGGGTTCAAGTCCCACCCGGAGTACCAAACATGCGGAAATAGCTCAGTTGGTAGAGCACGACCTTGCCAAGGTCGGGGTCGCGAGTTCGAGTCTCGTTTTCCGCTCCAAAAAGAAGAGTGATTTGAAATGCTGCAGCAGCGGCAAAGCCCATGTCCAAAAACAACGCCAACGCCCACACGGGTCGCGGCCGATGCACGTTGCTGAAACACAGATGCGAGAGTAATTGTCTTGGTAGCTCAGTTGGTAGAGCAATTGACTCTTAATCAATGGGTCCAGGGTTCGAGCCCCTGCCAGGACACAACATCGCGGGGTGTAGCGCAGTTGGCTAGCGCGCCACGTTCGGGACGTGGAGGCCGGAAGTTCGAGTCTTCTCACCCCGACACAACCGCCGTTCCACCGCAAGCCACTTTAGCTCAGTTGGTAGAGCAACGCATTCGTAATGCGTAGGTCTGCGGTTCGAGCCCGCAAAGTGGCTCAAACAAAAACACGAAAAGACAGGACATGCGCCTGTCTTTTTCTTTTTATGAACAATACATATTAACAAATAACAACACAAACAACAAACAAAATGGTAAAACAGTACGAAACCGTTTTCATTGCCACTCCCGTTTTGTCTGAAGAACAGATGAAGGAAACGGTCAAGAAGTACACCGACCTGCTCACCTCCAAAGGTGCCGAAATCGTGTACGAGAACAACTGGGGCATGCGCAAGCTCGCCTATCCTATCCGCAAGAAGACCACCGGCTTCTACTATCTGATTGAGTTCAAGGCCGAGGGCAACGTCATCAACGACCTCGAGATTGCCTACAAGCGCGACGAGCGTCTGCTCCGCTTCCTCACCGTCAGCCTCGACAAGCACGCCGTGGCCTACAACGAGAAGAAGCGCAACGCCAAGAAAGAGGCTCCCGCTGCCGAAGCTCCCGCCGAAGCGTAATTTAAATTAAGTAGTAAAGTAGTAAAGTAGTAAAGTAGTAAAGTAGTATGGCTAACGAAAGCGAAATCAAATACCTGACCCCCATCGCTGTGGAAACCCAGCGTAAGAAATATTGCCGCTTCAAAAAGCTCGGCATCAAGTATATCGACTATAAAGACGCCGACTTCCTGCTGAAGTTCGTCAACGAGCAGGGCAAAATCCTGCCCCGCCGCATCACCGGCACCTCGAACAAGTACCAGAAGAAAGTCTCCCAGGCCGTCAAGCGCGCCCGCCACATCGCACTGATGCCCTACGTCGCCGATTGTCTCAAATAACCATTAGGAGGAAGAACACATGGAAATCATACTCAAACAAGATGTAGCCAACCTCGGCTACAAAGACGAAATCGTCAACGTCAAGAACGGCTACGCCAACAACTACCTCCTTCCCCAGGGCATGGCCATCATCGCCACCCCCGTCAACAAGAAAATCCACGCCGAAAACCTGCGCCAGCGCGCCCACAAGGAGGAAGCCCTCCGCAAAAACGCCGAGACCCAGCAGGCTGCCCTCAACGGCAAGACCGTCAAACTCATCGCCAAAGTCGGCGAGAACGGCCAGCTCTTCGGCGGCATCAACAACATCATGGTTGCCGAGGCCCTCAAGGAACAGCACAACTACGACGTCGACCGCAAGAACATCGTCGTCGACGCCATCAAGACCGTCGGCAACTACACCGCCAAGGTCAACGTCTACAAAGACATCAAGGCTGAACTCAACATCGAGGTCGTCGCCGAATAAGCGCCCCTCGTTATCCAACAGCACCTGGGTATCCCGATATCAATGGGATACCCTTTTTTTTGTTTCCCGCCGCCCCGGTGGGAGGAAAAATATTTTGTACCTCTGAATTCATTGGTTCCGAGTCCGTTGCGTTGGTCCCGTCCTCGCCATCCAGGCATATATACATCGAGTGGCTTGCACGGCCGTTGCTGTCGACCACAAAGCCCCAAAGCCTCGTGTTCTGCTGATTCCAGCCGTCGGGGAGCTGCATCTGCAGCCTGCCGCAGCGGCGCTCCGTGGGCGCGGAGAGGAGCCCTTCGCACCTATCCACGTTGTAGGCATACACATAGACCCTATCCGCCCCCTTGGCGCGGGTCATGCCGCTATTACTCTCAAAATCAACGGCCAACACGCCGTTTTCGGAAATACAGGCCCTTGTAAAACGCACCGGTGCGGCCCCTCCCTCGGCAATGCATAAACGTTCATATTCCGCAGGGGTGCAAAGCGCCGCGCCCCTGCCGAAGTGGGATTTATTCATCTTTACAAACACATTGCCCTCGGTCATCTGCATCTGAGAGGCCATCTCCCTGAGGCCCAGCAACAACGCCTGCCGCGCCGTGGCGGCGAATCGAACCATCGATACAAACCACTCGCGCTCAGCCTGTTGGTGCTCCGTGTTCGGATAATTAATCTCCCTGCGATACGCGCGCACCACATGCTTGCCACGCCACAGGTAGCCCACCACTGTCCCCACCTTCCCTCGGAACGGCCCGAGGATGCCTTGTTCCAGCTTCGCCATATCTCTTTCAATTTAAATTCTACCCCTATAACGCCACAAATCCCCCTTTATTGCCTGCCACACCCTTGTATAGAAGAAGAGAGGAAGAAGAGCATACCGTTTAAGTGCTGTAAATCAGATGTTTGTTGTCCCCCATTTTTTCTGTTTTTTTTGAAAAGATACCTTTTTTTTGCCAGGTCGGAAATCTTTCGTACTTTTGCACCCCGAATTTAGAATGCCCAAGGTATGAATATCATCATAGCCGGCGACGGCGAGGTGGGGGTCCACCTGGCCAAGTCGCTCACCGAACTGGACCACAACATCACGGTGGTCGACCCGCACTCGGAGCTGCTCAAGCGCCTCGAGAGCGAGACCGACCTGCTCACCATCGCCGGCGACAGCACCTCGCCCCAGGTGCTCGAGGACGCGGGCGTGGACAACTGCGACCTCTTCCTCTCCGTGCTGCACGACGAGAGCATCAACCTCGTCACCTGCATCCTGGCCAAGAAGCTGCGCGCCAAGCGCACCGTGGCACGCATCACCAATGCCGAGCTCCTCGCGCCCAAGCATCGCGAAATGTTCCGCGACCTGGGTGTGGACGAGATGGTCTGTCCCGAGCGCATCGCCGCCAAGGAGATTACCAACCTGCTGAACAACAGTGCCGCCACCGAGTTTTTCGACTTCAGCGGCGGGCTGCTCACCATGTATGTGGTGCGCCTGGAGGAGGGTTCGCCTGTGGTGGGGCGCGAAGTGCGCGAAGCCACCACCATCTATCCCGACCTGCAGGCCCGCGTGGTGGCACTGCTCCGCGGCGGCGAAACCATCATGCCCCACGGCGACACCGTTTTCCTCGCCGGCGACCTGGCCTACATCATCGGCCGCGCCAACCAGCTGGAGAACATCAACCGCGTGGTGGGCAAGCAGGCCGTCAGCATCCGCAACATCATGATTGCCGGCGGCGGTCGCATCGGGCGCTACGCCGCCATGACCCTCGGCGACCGCATGCGCATCACACTCATCGAGGAGAACCGCCGCCGCGCCGAAGAACTCAGCGCACAGCTCGACGGGCCGCTCATCATCCACGGCGACGCCACCGACATCGAACTGCTCAAGGAGGAGGGACTGCAAAATGTCGACGCCTTCATCGGCGTAACCAACTCCTCCGAGACCAATGTCCTCACCTGCCTGCACGCCAAGCGCCTCGGCGTGGGGCGCACCATCGCCCTGGTGGAGAACACCGGCTTCATCGATATCTCGCAGGATATCGGCATCGACACCATCATCAACAAAAAACTCATCACGGCCAGCTACATCGCACGCTTCATCGTCAAGGGCGACGCCGTGAGCAGCAAGTGGCTCAGCGGCACCAACGCCGAAGTCATCGAGCTGATGGTGGGCAAACATGCGCCGGCCACGCGCCACACGCTGGGCGAGCTCAAGATGCCCGACGGAGGCACGGTGGGCGGCGTCATCCGCGGCCGCGAGACCATCCTGCCGAGCCGCGACCTGCAGCTGCAGCAAGGCGACAAAGTGGTCATCTTCACCCTCCCCAAAGCCATGGCCCAGATGGCTAAACTCTTCGACTAACCTATCAACCTATCAACTTATCAACAACCTGAACTATAGACTCGTTGCACGGCTCACCGGCCTGCTGCTCCTCGTCATGGCTGCCGCCATGGTGGCGCCGTTGGCTGCGTCGCTCTACTACCGCGACGGGGCGCAATACGCTCTCCTGCTGGCCGCAGTAAGCATGGCGGCGGTAGGGCTGCTGCTGCGCAACCTCGTCGGCCGCCATGCCACCTATGAACTCCACGAACGCGAAAGCTTCTGGCTAACCTCCATGGTGTGGATCCTGGTGCCCCTCGGTGGCGCACTGCCCTACCTTTTCACTGGCTCGCTTGGCTCATTCACCGACGCCGCCTTCGAGTCCTACTCAGGCTTCACCACCACGGGCGCCTCGGTCATCCCCGACCCGACGGCCATCCCGCAGGGCATACTGCTCTGGCGTGCCATCACCCAATGGATGGGCGGCCTGGGGTTGATACTCTTCGTGGTGGCCATCCTCAAGCGCCTCAACCGCGGCGCCCTGCAGCTCTACTCGGCCGAATTCAGCGGCACGCAGCAGCGCAAGCTCCACCCCCACATCTCCACCTCGGTCAGCCGTATGTGGCGCATCTATGCCCTCATCACGGGTGTGCTCATCGTGCTGCTCATCGCGGCCGGCAACGGGGTGCTGGACTCGGTGTGCCTGGCACTGAGCACTGTGTCTACAGGTGGATTTATGACCACTCCGCTAGGTATGAGTGGCTACAGCCACCTCACGCTTGCCATCCTCACCCTCTTCATGTTCCTCAGCGGCGTGAACGTGGCGCTGCTCTACAACCTCTTCACACTGCGGTGGCGGCAGCTGCGTGCCACGCACGAGTTCTGGGCCTATGCTGCTGTATTCCTCTTGGCGGCAGGCAGCTGCGCCATAGCATTTGGCATGGCTGGCAACCCATGGGACTACTCTCTGGCCTACAGTCTCTTCCACATCGCCTCCACCATCAGCACCTGCGGCTTCTACACCGACCCGCCCGCGGCGTGGCCCCTCTGGGCGTCGGTGGCCACCTTCCTGCTGATCCTCAGCGGCGCCATGGCGGGCTCGACGGGCGGCGGGCTGAAGCTGCGGCGCCTGATGACCCTCTTCCTCTACCTGCGCAACTACCTCACCCGCATGCTGCACCCCCATGTGGTGTTCAGCGTGAAGATAGACCACAAGGTGGTGGCGGGCGAATACGTCAACAAGATCTTCGGCTTCGTATTCCTGTATATTTGCTTCATCATCGGTGGCGCCTTTGTGCTGACGCTGAGCGGGAGCGGCATCGCCGATGCCTTCTGCATGGCGGCGGCCAACATGTCCAACCTCGGCCCCTCGCCGCTGATCAACTCGCTGGGCGCGAGCCTCGACTACGCCCTCCTGCCCGACGCGGCCAAGTGGACCCTCATGGCCCTGATGCTCGCCGGCCGGCTGGAGATCTTCGCACTCTTGGCTATTGTTTCACCCTCATATTGGAGGCTGCGGCGATGAGGAATGCTAGCGATTGGAAGGCACTGCTGCGCTTCTTGGGCGCGATACTGATGGCCGAGGGGGGGCTGATGGGGCTTTGTGTGGTGCCGGCTATCCACTTTGCCGATGGCACGCTGTGGCACATTGTCGCCTGTTCAGCAGCCTCTTTGTCAGTGGGTGGTGGACTCTATTATGCCTTCCGTAATGAGTTGGAAATCAAAGACCGTCGCATGTCCTACCTGCTGGTTACGGTGCTGTGGCTGACCCTGTCGGCCTTCGCCACACTGCCCTTCTTGGCCACGGGCTCGACACGGAGCCTGACGGCAGCGTGGTTCGAGGCGATGTCGGGCGTAACCTCCTGCGGCGCGACGGTATTTGCCGATGTGGCCAGCCTGCCGGCATCGGTGCTGCTGTGGCGCTCGATGACGCAGTGGTTCGGCGGCTTCGGGGTGGTGCTGCTCGTGCTGGCGCTGACGCCGCGGCTGGGCATCAACAAATACTCGCTCTACACGGCCGAGGCCTCGGGCGCCGACAACACGGGCAAGACCTCGGTGCGCACCACCGTCACCGTGCGCCGCACGCTGGCGGTGTACCTCTCGCTGACGGTGGCTTTCATCATCCTGCTGATGCTGAGCGGGATGCAGATGTGGGACGCGGTGAACCTGACCTTCACCAACATCTCCTCCGGCGGCTTTTCGGTCAACAGCGACAGCATCGCTTCGCTGACCCACACGCAGCAGTACCTGCTGGCGGGGGCAATGCTGCTCAGCGGCGTCAACTTCACGCTGCTGTTCATGCTCGTCACCCTGCGATGGCGGCAGATACGGCACAAGGTGGACCAGCTGACATTCTACCTGATTATCTGCGCCTTGGCATCGGCATTCGTGGTGCTTGCGTTGCACTATCATTCGGGTTACTGCTGGAGCGATGCCTTGCGTCTTGGCACGGTGCAGACACTCAGTGCGCTGACCACTACGGGCTCGGTGGTGGGCGACTACACGCAGTGGTGGACACCGGTGGTATTTCTGCTGCTGATGTTGGGCATCTGTGGCGGTATGGCAGGATCGACATCGGGCGGACTGAAGGTGATGCGTGTGCTCATCCTTTGGCGCAACGCCCGTGGCATCCTGCGCAAACGATTGCACCCCAATGCGGTAGACCCGGTGCGATTGAATGGGAGGCCGGTGAGTGGGCATATTATCAATAATGTATTGGTCATATTTATGGTCTTCGGTGCTACGCTAATGTTCGGTGTTATGATGCTGATGCTCAGTGGGGTGAATGCTACGGAAGCCATCGGTGCCTCGGTGGGATGCCTGACGGGCTATGGTCCCGGGCTGGGGGCCTCGGGCGGCTTCGGGTGCTATGCCCACTTCACGGCGTCGGCTCTGTGGGTCTGCTCGCTGCTGATGCTCCTTGGGCGACTGGAGTGCATGACCGTTATAATCCTCTTCCTGCACAGGTTCTGGCACAGATAATATTATGGAAGAGTACATTTTTTTCTTGCATGTCTGAAAAAAACTATATCTTTGCAGCACTTAATGGCCGTGAGAGTTATGCGTTAAGTAGATAGTAACCAAGCTTTTTGTAGTCGAAACGACCTTGCAGGGCACTCTTGGGAACGCCCGTTGCAGGGGATGTTGCGCCCCTTTGCGCAGCGAGATGTTTGACAAAAAACCAACAAAAAAAGCTATGGTACAACAAGACAATCAAATCCGTATTGGCAGGCAGCCGGTAGCCTGGAGCAACGGCGAGTACATCAATGTGGCTCCCGAATTGAGGGACGAGATGGAAGTCGACATGAACGACGACTGTTTCGAAGAAGAGCCGTACTGCTATTACCGCGCATACTCCGAGCTGCATTACGATTGCTGCGACCTGGAGGCTTGTTCCGACGACGCATGGAAGCATGGCGACCGCAAGAGTGCCCTCTACTTCATGCTCGCGGCCGCCGAGCGTGCCCTGCCCGACTTCGAGGATATTCTGTGGCTCGACCCCGAGGAGGTGCCCTGCTGGGACACCAACGTGCGCCGTTTCCTCCGTTTCATGCATCGCAGCATTGACATCTGCTGCCATGCGCCCCACCTCTGGCAACGCCTCGAGGCCACTTCCGAATACCGGGACTACAAGGACTACCTCGCCGCCGTGGACCGTTGGGTGCGCGGGAGGTAAAGGAAGAAGAGCCCGGCAGGCAACTGTCGGGCTCTTCTGTCTTTGCGAGGGGCATCAATATTTGTAGAAGCCTTCGCCGGTCTTGCGGCCGAGGAGGCCGGCGCGGACCATCTTGCGGAGCAGGGGGTGGGGACGGTATTTGGGGTCGCCGAACTCGTTGTAGAGCACTTCCATGATGGCCAGGTTGACGTCGTTGCCGATGAGGTCGGCCAGGGCCAGGGGACCCATGGGGTGGTTGGCGCCGAGCTGCATGCACTTGTCGATGTCTTCGGCGGTGGCGATGCCGTCGGCCAGGATGCCGCAGGCTTCGTTGATCATGGGGATGAGGATGCGGTTGACGACGAAGCCGGGGGCTTCCTTCACCTCGACGGGCTGTTTGCCGATGGAGGTGGCGAGGTCGACGACGCATTTCACCACGGCGTCGCTGGTGAGCTGGCCGCGGATGACCTCGACCAGCGCCATGCGGTCGGCGGGGTTGAAGAAGTGCATGCCGATGAACTGGGCGGGACGCTTGGTGCAGGCGGCGATCTCGGTGATGGAGAGCGAGGAGCTGTTGGTGGCGAAGATGGTTTCGGGCTTGCAGATGGCGTCGAGCTCGGTGAAGACGTCCTTCTTGAGCTGCATCTCCTCGACGGCGGCCTCGATGACGAGGTCGGCGTCGGCGAAGGTGGCGTAGTCGGTGGTGGTGGTGATGTTCTTCATCAGGGCGTCGACGGCCTCCTGGCTCATCTTGCCTTTCTCCACGAGCTTGGCGTAGCCCTTCTCAATGCTGGCCATGGCCTTGTCGAGGCTGGCCTGGGTGCGGCTTTTCATGACGACAGGCATCTGTGCGGCAAAGGCTTTCACTATGCCCTTGGCCATGGTGCCGGTTCCGATAATGCAGATTTTCATGTTGCTGATTATTTAATTAGTTAGACATTTTTTTTATTTGTATACATGGTAGTTAAGGAGTCAGGGAGTTATCGCTTCGCTAGTAGTTAAGACAAATGAACTGCCGATAGGAATGTATTGTCTTAACTCCTTAACTCCTTAACTTCTTAACTACTTAAATTAACTACTTCCCCACAAACTCGCACTTGCCCTTCTCCAGGAAGGCTTTCATGCCGGCTTTCTGGTCCTCGGTGCTGAAGCACTGGCCGAAGGCACGGTTCTCGTAAGCGATGGCCTCGTCGGCGGGCAGGTCGAAGGTGTCGTTGATGCAGCGCTTGGCGGCCTGCACGGCCAGCGGCGCCTGGGCGGCGATGCTGTCGGCAATCTCCATTGCGTGGCTCATCAGGTCGGCCTGCGGCACCACCTCGTTGACGAGCCCGATGCGGAAGGCCTCGTCGGCCTTGACGGCGCGGCCGGTGTAGATGAGCTGCTTGGCCATGCCCATGCCCACCAGGCGCGCCAGGCGCACCGTGCCGCTGAAGCCGGGGATGATGCCGAGCCCCACCTCGGGTTGGCCGAACTTGGCATTGTCGGAGCAGAGGCGGATGTCGCACGCCATGGCCAGCTCGCAGCCGCCCCCGAGGGCGAAGCCGTTCACCGCCGCGATGACGGGCACCGGCAGGGTCTCCAGACGGCGGAAGACCTCGGCGCCGCGCTTGCCGAAGGCTTCGCCCTGTGTGGCGTCGAGACCCGCCATCTCGCTGATGTCGGCTCCCGCCACGAAACTCTTCTCGCCGTCGCCGGTGATGATAAGGCAACGGTACTTCTGGCTGTCGAAATGCTCGAGATAGTCGCCCATCTCGTTCAGTATTTTGCTGTTGAGAGCATTGAGGCTCTTCGGTGCGCTGATGGTCAGTATGGCCACATTGCCGCGCTCTTCTGTCTTCAGGTGTTCGTACATGATGTTTCTTTTTGAGACTGCAAAATTACGAAATAATATTTACACAGCAAAAATATTTTTCAACGTCCTGTTGAAGCCCCGCTTCCACCATCCTCCCTCCGTCTTACCTCCGTGGTACCTCCGTCCCAAAACCGTAGAACAACCGTTAAACAGTCGGAGCGGGTACGGAGCGGGTACGGAGAGGCACTAACCCAAAGCTCCGTGTTCTTTTTTTGCCTTCGTGCTAATTATTTTTGGTCAATCCAAAATAAGTGTGTACTTTTGCAAATTGAAATGGACAAGCAGTTGTATATCACCGGGGCTGGGAATTCCGAGAAAATGCCAACTCCTAAATTCGACTATATAAATGATTTTTATGAGGGCCTTTGTAGAATTAGGGTGGGAGATAAGGTCAATGAAATCACTGGTGATTTCTTGATGGGTATCTATGGCTATGTTAATAAAGAATTCGAATATGCCATTACACCGCAATTTGTTGATGCAAAGGATTTCTCAGAAGGACTGGCATGTGTTAAAGTCAATGATACTTGGGGTGAGCGGTCTGGTAAATGGGGGTTCATAAACAGACAAGGAAAGTTTGTTATCAAGCCTACTTTTGATTCAGCAGATAGTTTCCACGAAGGTATTGCGGTTGTCTTGAAAGACAACAAATATTGGTATATTAAAAAAAATGGCAATGCAATATTTGGATATGGAAGAGGTAAATTGCGTTTCCATGAAACGTTCGACTATGCAGAGCGATTCTCGGAGGGTATGGCTTTTGTTAAGAAAGATTCGGATGTTCTGATTGTCTCGAAAAGTGGGAGAAAACGATTTGTAATTAAAGACCACTCTGCACATGAACCATATAAAAACGGTCTTGCTTTTATTTGTAGGTATAGCAATGGTGAGGATAAGTGGGGAGCATGTGACAAAAGAGGGAGAATAATAATCCCATTTGAATACGATAGAATATCTGGGTTTGTAAATGGGTTTGCAATGGTTTATCGTAACGATAGGGTGGCGTTTATTGACAAAAATGGGAAAAAACTAAATCGTATTAGTTATAGTGACAATCTTCCTCAGGTTCCTTGGTATTTTGCGGCAAAAGATTTTTCAGAAGACATCGCTGCTGTTAAAGTAATTACTGGTAAATGGGGTTTTGTAAACAAGAGAGGCAGGATAATAATAGACTTTAATTTCGATGAAGTAGATTCGTTTCATAACGGTTTGTGCGTTGTGAAAAAAGATGGTAAATGGGGTGTGATAAATAAAAAAGGGAATTGGATTATCGAAAACACATTTGATAGTGAGATACTAAATTATGATCGTCGATTAGAAGTTATGGTGGGTGATAAGTGGTACTCATTATCACGAAAAGGCGTTTTAGGAGAAATCGATTCCTAACTATTTCTTATGTCCATAATATGAAACACACAAATATTATATTGAAAGTAACCTGTCTCATTGCAGCATTATTCTTGTTGATAGGCTGTTTCAAATTGCCAATAGGATATTATACATTTCTTCGAATTGTTGTTTTTATTACATCAATAATTGTACTGATTGGAAGTGTAAAAAATGATATGCTATCATTTACTATTGTTACTGCTTTGATAGGGATATTGTTTAATCCAATTTTGCCTATCTATCTCCACAGCAAAAGCATATGGGTGATTCTGGATATATTGTCTGCTGGATGGTTCATTTTTTGTTCAATAAAACAAGGAAGAGATTGATTTATGAACCGTGAGGCTGAGAAATATGCGGGCATTGCTCACTATACCCCCATTGGACATTTAATTGGCTGCAATGGGAAACCTCGTTATTTTTCTGTGAAATCCTTGCTGATACCGGCAAATAACAATTATTATAAAAGAACGGGAAACTTGTTGCTTCTCCCAAACCCATTTAATTATTCTACAACCCAGCTGTGGATTTCACAGAGTGGTTTTGTGGAAAAGATGATGGCTGTTGACACAATTTGGGATGAAAAACAGCATAAAGAAATAGAGTTTGAGAGATATAGATACGAGGCTTTATTTGACGAGAATGATAGATGCGTTCATTGCGAAACTATTCATAGAAATCATAAGGATAATACGGAAAGGAAGTGTATATACGATTTTGAGTACATAGAGGAAGGGCCATATATGCAAAGGAATATTGTATGTAAAGACCTCAAACGACATAAAATGGAAAGATTCTCGTATCAATACGACATGAATGGAGACCTTGAGGTGTTTGATAAACGTGATAACTGCAGAATGAGGTTTACCTATGACGGAGAGCATCGTCTTTTGGCGAAGGAGGAGTATGAGAAGAATAGGCAAATCGATATGTTTGTCGGACCTCTCACATTCCTTAAAGGAACATATTACGAATATGACAGTAAGGGCAGACTTATTTTAATCTTTGAAAAAGACCAGCAAGGTGAGTTGACGGACATAAAGCAGGTGGTATATTATGAGAAAGGTTCATCGAGAACTGTTGAAAAAGACTTATTTGGGAAAACAAAGTACACGTGGAATAGTGTAGATGAAGAGCAACCGACACGACAAGTTATCGTAGATAGAGCAGACCCAAAGAAACCTGTAGTTGTTCATGCCGATATGTTATATGATGAACATGGTAATATCATATTTAAGAAATGCAGACGGGCAGAATATAAGTACAGTACAAGAAAGAACGAATGGGTTGTAAAAAAGGATATGCGTGAGAATACCTATGAATATGTGTATGACAGCGAGGGTAATTGGATACAGCGAGAGGACTTTATAGATGGCCATGCGAGATTTATTACGCAACGAGTAATTGAATACTGGTAGAAAATGAAGAGCTATTGTTCTTTATATTATTCGCTCTGACGATTGTCGCGTGTAATCATCCGAAAGAAGAAGCACATATTCGAAGTGCCACCAGAGTTCGAGGTTTTTCCCGACAGACTCGAAATCACATCTGCGGGTCGTCTGCCGGAGTCATTAAGCAGAGAAGAGTTCTTCACAGGTATCTCCATTCCACGCAACAAAGAACTGATGCGTATTTACCGTGATCTCGACATCGTGGAATCATTAGGCTCTGGCATTCCCCGCATCCTTCGTGCCTACGGAAAAGAAAGCTTCCATTTCACAGACAACTTTATCAGGATTACATTTCCTGCAAGTGTACAAATTAAAGAAGACGACTATGCAAGAGAAAATGATGATATTGTTATTGATAAACGCAACAACCATGCAAGTGGCTATGCAAATGATCATGCAAGTGTACAGGTTGGTGTACAAGTTAATCGGTTGATTTTCTGTCTTGAACAAGAGGGGTGCTCTACGGGTGAAATTATAAAATTGTACAAGCAAGTGTACAAGCAAGTGTATAAGTCTCGTTGGTATTTTAAGAAGCAATTTATCCTCCCTGCAATACATCTTGGATTGGTAGAAATGGTATATCCCAGTACACCCAGTCATCCAAATCAAAAGTACAGACTGACCAAGAAAGGCCTACAATTGAAAGAAACCCTTGTGAAACAAAACGAGGGATAGTGTTAAGATATGAGCTCCAAGAAATCCATACGCTTTTCAGCGTGGCTGATGCACTTGCCCAAACGTTAAAGTTTAGTTAAAAGACGAGCTTCCGCTCGAAATTGCCTTATATTATATGCACCCACTTCCGGAAACGGGGGTGGGTGCGTTCTTTGACGTATTGAGAAAATTGGTTTATTGTCAGGCGACGGGTGTGAGGCCGAGGTCTTTGGCCAGGCGGAGCATCATCTGCCAGGCGGCGTCGCGGTCGTTGGGAATCTGGCCGTCGAGGATGGCGTCCTTGATGGCGTCCTTGATGGTGCCTATCTCGCGGCAGGGGCCGATGCCGAAGGTCTCCATGATGTCCTGGCCGGAGACGGGCGGCTGGAAGTTGCGGATGCGGTCGCGCTCTTCGAGCTCGACCAGCTTGCGCTTCACCAGCTCGAAGTTGGCGCGGTGGCGGCGCACCTTGTCGGGGTTCTTGCTGGTGATGTCGGCGTTGCAGAGGCGCATGAGGTCGTCGATGTCGTCGCCCGCCTCGAAGAGGAGGCGGCGCACGGCGCTGTCGGTTACCTCGTCCTCGCTGAGCACGATGGGGCGCATGTGCAGCATGACCAGTTTCTCGACATATTTCATCTCGGGTCCCAGGGGCAGGCGCAGGCGGCGGAAGATTTTTTTCACCATGCGGGCGCCGCGGGCTTCGTGGCCGTGGAAGGTCCAGCCCTGGCGGGCGTCGTAGCGCTTGACGCCGGGCTTGCCGATGTCGTGGAGCAGGGCGGCCCAGCGGAGCCAGAGGGGAGGCCTCACCCCCGGCCCCTCTCCTTGCAAGAGAGGGGAGATGGCGGTCTCCCCCTCGCCTGAAAGGAGAGGGGGCTGGGGGGTGAGGCTTACATTGTCGAGCACCTGCATGGTGTGGTAGAAGATGTCCTTGTGGCCGCGGCCGTCGACGGTCTCCACGCCGGCCAGGGCGCTGATTTCGGGCAGCACGAAGGGCATGAGGCCGCACTTGTGCATCAGCTTGAGCCCCACCGAGGGGCCGCAGACTCCTCCACCCCCCTGCGGGCGGTCCCCCTCCCCTTGGCAAGGGGAGGAGCCGGAGAGCATGATTTTGTTCAGTTCGGTGGTGATTCGCTCGGCGGAGACAATCTCGAGGCGGTGGGCGTTGCGTGTGATGGCCTCGAGGGTCTCGTCGGCGATGCGGAAGCCCAATTGGCTGGCGAAGCGGACGGCGCGCATCATACGGAGGGGGTCGTCGCTGAAGGTAATGTCGGGGTCGAGCGGCGTGCGGAGGATGCCGGCGTCGAGGTCGCGGATGCCGCCGAAGGGGTCAACCAGCTCGCCGTAGCGGTCGGCGTTGATGCAGACAGCCAGGGCGTTGACCGTGAAGTCGCGCCGCCGCTGGTCGTCCTCGAGGGTGCCGTTCTCGACGACGGGCTTGCGGCTGTCGCGGGAGTAGCTTTCGCGGCGGGCACCAACGAATTCGAGTTCCATGTCGCGCAGGCGGAAATTGGCGGTGCCGAAGTTCTTGAATACGGACACCTTGCTGCCGCCCAGGGCGCGCGAGGCGGCATGCGCCAGCTCGATGCCGATATGCACCTCGCCGCCCTGCTCGCGGCCCACGCAGACGATGTCGATGTCGGAGCAGGGGCGCTGCAGGAAGTAGTCGCGCACCACGCCGCCGACGATGTAGGCGTCGATGCCGAGGCGGTCGGCCTCGAGGCCGATGGCGCGGGTAACGTGCGGGGCTATCTCAATCGCCATAGTCCTGGGTGGTGGCTAGGTTGCCGTTGGCGTCGTATACTTCCCAGGTGCCCACGCGGCGGCCGTCGCGGCACTGGCCCACGTAGT
>Ga0256406_1004387_pt1 | contig 16199 bp, 12 predicted proteins | sample RumenRJG_03DNA_FD_185986 | JGI IMG/M metagenome (GOLD analysis project Ga0256406, IMG submission 185986) | Bovine rumen microbial communities from Lethbridge, Alberta, Canada - RJG_03 | ecosystem: Host-associated > Mammals > Digestive system > Stomach > Rumen | place: Canada: Alberta | collected... | reverse complement strand
CCGGGCACGCAGCTCGCGATGCAGGTGCTCATCGCCATCGGCGAGGCCTATGACGCGCCCTATATGGTGCCGGTCACGCGCACCCATGTGGCGCTGAGCAATCAGGAGGCGGACCTCTGGTTCGCGGAGAAACTGGCCAAGGGCGGTGCGCACTGCCGCGTGCGCCCCACGGTCAATCCGAGCTTCAACCCCGAGCAGCTCAACGCAATCTGCCCCGTTGAGGCGGCAGATATGGAGATTGTGCAACGCACTCATGCGGCCTACAACCAGCTCGGCGCCATCATGACTTATGACTGCACGCCGTATCTGGAGCGCAACGTGCCGCGCTACGGCGAGGTTATTTCTTTCTCGGAGTCGAGCGCCACGCCTTTTGTGAATTCGGTCTACGGCGCGCGCACGAACCGCGAGGCCGCCCAAAGTGCGCTCTGCTCGGCGGTCACGGGCGTTACGCCGTATTACGGCTACCTGCTCGACGAGAACCGCGCGGGCGACATCCTCGTGCACGTCGAGGCGGAGATGAAGAGTGATTTCGACTACCAGATGCTCGGCTATGTGGCCCCGTCCAAGACGGGCTTCGGCGTGCCGGTCTTCGACGGCCTCGAGAACCCGACGAAGGAGTCGCTCATGAACCTCGGCGCCCAGCTCAATACGGGCGGCAACGTGGCGCTCTATCACATCATTGGCTTCACGCCGGAGGCCAAAGTCTGGGGCGACCCGTTCCAGGGCAAAAAGCCGAAGAAGGAGGTCACCATTACGCAGGCCGACCTCGACGGCATGCAAAAAGAGCTCACGGCGCCGGGCGGCAAAATCGACTTCGCGCTCTTCGGCTGCCCGCACTTCACGATTGACCAGGTCGCGACCATCGCGCAGATGGTCAAAGGCCAGCAGTTCGCTGTGCCGTTCTTCGTCATGACCTCCTCGCTCACGCGCCGCTTGGCGCAGAAGATGGGCTATTTTGACATTCTGCGCGCGGCGGGCGGCGAAATCGTCGAGGATACCTGCATGGACCAGCCCTGCTGGAAATTCCTCTACGGCAAGAAGGGCATTACGGATTCGCCGAAATGCGCCTACTACACGAAGCGCCGCCAGATGGAATTCGTCATTGCACCGCTCGAGGAATGTGTCGAGGCGGCTTTGAAAGGAGTGTATTGAAATGGCACAGACGTATACCTGCCATAAAATCGCCAAGGGCAAGGCTAAGGGCGAACTGCTCTTTACCAAGGACCCGCTCTGCTTTTATCTCATCGACCCCAAGACGGGCAAGGTCATCGAGAAGGAGCACGAGCTCTACGGCCAAAGTATCACGGGCAAAATCCTCGTGTTCCCTTACGGCAAGGGTAGCTCGGTCGTGCAGGCCGATGGCCTCTACCAGCTGCAGCTCAGCGGCATGTCACCCGCAGGGCTCGTCGTGGAGTCCGCCGATACGACGCTGGCCGCGAGCGCGATTATCTTCGATATGCCGCTCGTGAACCGTTTACCCCAGGAATTTTATGAGACGGCGAAAGACGGTGAGCTGGCTGAACTCGATGCTGACGGCGGCACCCTTGCGGTGCAGCCGGGCAAATAAAGACCGCAGGGCATTTTACCTGGGACGGTCAGCGCCGGGCAGATTCTGCGCGGCGGGGTTTTCTATCGTGACAGAAGGGAGTGTTCAATCATGAAAGGCATGATGAAGAAAATTACGGCGGCAGCCCTGTCGCTCTGTCTCTGCGCGGCGGCCATCGGCTGCGGCGGCAGCAATACGGCGAGCAAGAGCTCGGGCAGTAGCTCGGGCGGCGAACAGCCGAAAATCATCCTCGGCCAGGCCTCGTGGATCGGCTTCGCGCCGCTCTACATCGCGCAGGATAAAGGCTTCTTTAAGGCACACGGCGCCGATGTGGAAATCCAGTCCGTGGAGTCGAAATCCGACAGCCGCAGCGCGCTGAAGGCAGGCAAAATCCAGGGCGTCTCCACAACGGCCGATACGCAGGTCGTGACGGCGGCCACGGGCACGAAGCTGAAGCAGATCGTAGCGCTGGATACCTCCTCGGGCGGTGATGGCGTCATCGCGAAGAAGGAGTTCACGAGCATCGAGTCCCTGAAGGGCAAGAAGGTCGCCATGGATACGACGGGTGGCGCCGACTTCTTCTGGTTCCAGTACATGCTGGAGCAGAAGGGCATGTCGCTGAAGGACTTTGACGTGCAGTCCATGGGCGCCGGCGATGCGGGCGCGGCCTTCGTCGCAGGCAACGTCGATGCGGCTGTGACCTGGGAGCCGTGGCTCTCCAAGGCAAACAAGACGGACTTCGGCCATACGCTCGTAGACAGCAAGGCGACGCCGGGCGTCATCGTCGATACGCTGGCGCTGAGCCAGGAGACCATCGATGCACATCCCGAGGCGGCCAAGGCCATCGTGGCCGGCTGGTACGATGCGCTGGCCTTCATGAAGGAGCATCCGGATGAAGCCATGGAAATCATGGCCAAGCACCTCGGTGAGAAGCCGGAAGCGATCAAGGATGAGATGAAGGGCGTCACGTTCTATGATAAAGAGGCCAACAAGAAATATTTCGGCACGAAGGAGAACCCCGGCGAGTTCTACAAGATCGTCAAGACGGCCTCGGATCTCTGGTTGAAGATTAACCTCATCGACAAGGCCGTGGCGCCGGAAGATGTCATCGACGGTTCCTTCATCGATGCGGAGTAAGCAAAGCGGGGTGAGCACTATGGCAGCAGATCTGGCAGCGGTGCCGTTCTGGCGCTATATCCCGCCTGAGGCGCAGATGGTCACGGATTGGTCTGGCGGGCAGACGCGGGAGCTCTATCTCGCGCCGGCGGGCACGAGCTATGCGGGGTGCGACTTCACGCTGCGTCTGAGCTCGGCCACCGTCGAGGTGCCGGAGTCGCATTTTACACATCTGCCGGATTACAATCGCCTGCTCATGCCCCTCGTGGGTACGGTGAAGCTGCAGCACGACGGCGGTCCCGTCAAGACGCTGCCGCCCCTGGCCGTCGATGCCTTTTCCGGCGGTGCGGCCACGGACAGCTGGGGGCAGTGCCGGGACTTCAACGTAATGCTGCGGCGCGGCAGCGGCTACCGGGCTGCGGTCAAAGGCTATCCGACGGGGCGGGAGCCGCTGGCAATCGCCCTTTGCGGGCATGATTTCCTCTATGCGGCGCAGGGCAGCTACCGCTGGCAGGCGGCTGGGAAACAGCTCCTGGCCGAGGGCGGCCTGCTGGTCTTGCAGCGCCCAGGCGAGCTGCAGCTGCTGCCGCAGGACGAGACGGGCCTGCTCGTGCACGTGCAGCTGTGGCGGGAACCAGTCTCATGAAGCCAAAGTATGAGGCTGAATAAAAGGATTCGCCAGCGGAGGTGATGTATGGTATAATACAAAAATCGGGCATGACGGACATGAGGGAGGCTGAGCTTATGGAACAGCAGGCAGTATTTCACGATATCGCAGGGCTTATGGCCATGATCACGCGAGCGGGGCGGGAGTCGCCGACCTATCAGCGCATCGCGCTCTATATCGAGAAGAACTATCTGCAGATCATCTTCCTCACGGCCAATGAACTGGCCGTGAAGATGGGGGTTAGCCAGGGCAGTGTCTCCCGTTTCTTCATGACGCTGGGCTACAAAGGCTACAACGGTTTCCTGCGCAACCTACAGGAGGTGGTGAGCCAGAGTCTCACGGGGCCGCAGCGCCTGCAACTCAACAACAATGCGGCGGTCAATCCCCAGCATCGGCGCGGCATCCTGACGCAGGAACTGCGTAATATGGAGTCCCTGTCGGAAATCGCCCAGGGGGAGGCCTACGAGAAGATGGTCGCGGCTATCATCTCACCGCTGCCCCTGTATCTGGTTTCGGCACGTCTCTCGGCGACGCTGCTGCCGCATCTCGGTTATGAGTTGAACAAGATGCGCGCCAACGTACATACGGTGACACCTGAAAGCCCACGATGGGAGACGCTGGAGGTGGGGCGCACGGATGACTGCAATGTCATCGTCGTGTCGTTCCCGCGCTATGCCAACAGCCTGATTCATTTCTGCCAGCGCATGCACCGGCGCCACTTTCCCTTCCTGGCGGTCACGGACTCGCGGCTCTCGCCCATCGTGCCGCTGGCGGCTTCCACAGTACTGACGCCCATCACGACGTCCTCGCTTTTCGATGTCTACAGCACGCCGCTCATGTTCTTTAACATCCTCATGCAGGATGCGGCGAAGCGCATGCCGGATTTGCAGCAGCGCATGGCGGAGATCGAGGCGGTGGAAATCGAAAATAATGTATACTTCAGTCGATGATGCCTGTATGTATTGACAAAATGTGTAAGCTGTAGTATTGTAAGGATTGACAGAGATGTGTCAATAAAAGATAAGGTAACAAGACAATCGCATAGCATAGCATAAACAAAGACGTTTAGGCTCGAGCCTAAGCGTCTTTTCTTTTTTCGCCCTGCTGCGCAGGAAAAGCAATGGTTTTGCGCTTGTCTTTTATCTGATTCTGAATGATATTATCAATATATAACCAAGGGGAATATAGCAATTATCACGGAAGAGGGGATGACAATGGCAAAAACTGAACTTCGGGTGAACGGCGAGCGACTGCTCGCACGTCTGCAGGCGCTGGCGGCCATCGGCGCCAATGCCCATGGCGGTATCGATCGCCAGCTGGCCAGTGACGCCGACGTTGCGACGCGGGCCTGGCTCCAGCGATGCTGGGGGCAGGAACTCGGCCTGCGGGTGCGCACGGACGCCGTGCTCAACCTCTGGGGCGAGGGTGCCGCGGGCACGGAGCCGGGGCTGCAGCCGCTCATCATCGGTTCGCATCACGACACGGTGCCGAATGGTGGCCGTTTCGATGGGGCGCTCGGCGTGCTCATGGCGACAGAGGCTTTGCAGACGCTGCAGGAGCAGGGCGTAAAACTCAGGCATCCCGTCTGGCTGCTTTCCTTCGCAGGGGAGGAGCCCAATGGGTTCAGCATTTCGACTTTCGGCTCGAAGGTGCTCTGCGGGCGGCTGACCAGTAAGGATATCGCCAGGCTCAAGCACCGCGACACGGGCGAGGCGCTGACCACGGCCATCGACCGTATGGGCGGCGACGCGGCGGCCATTGACAGTGCACGGCTGCAGCCCGGCTGCTTCGCGGGCTTCATGGAATGCCACATCGAGCAGGGACGGCGCCTCATCGATGCAGGCGAGACGGCGGCCGCCGTCTCCTGTATCACGGGCATTTACCGCGAGGTCATCACAGTGCAGGGCGAGGCCAACCACGCGGGCACGACGCTGTATAAAGACCGGCGCGATGCGCTGGCTGCGGCGGCGGAAGTGGTGCTGGCGGTGGAAAGCCTCATCAAAGACCCCGCGCTCGTCGGCGTGGCTGCGACCATCGGCCATATCGAGGTGAGCCCCAACGCCTCGAACATCGTGCCCGGGGCGGTCACCATGTCGCTCGACCTGCGCACGGCTGACCCGGCCCTGCGCCAGCAGGCCCTCGGGCAATTGGGCAAGGCCATCAATGAGATTGCGGCGCGGCGCCAGGTGCAAATCACGCGCACGCTGAACCTCGACCAGTCCGAGATGCCCATGCATCCCGTGGTGCGCGACGCGATTCACGACGCCTGCGTGGCGGCGGGACAGCGCGACCAGGTGCTCGTGAGCATGGCGGGGCACGATGCGGCGAACATGGCGCGTCTGGGGCCTGCAGGCATGCTCTTCATCGCGAGCGTCGATGGCTACAGCCACTGCCCGCAGGAATACAGCCGCGATGCCGATGTCGTCAAAGGCGCCAATATCTATCTGCAGGCGCTTTGCTTAATGGATAGGAGGCTGGACACATGAGTGTAAAAATTATTGCGCCGGCTATCTGCCTGCTGGCAGACGGACCGGCCAGCGGGGCCGGCGTCGCCGTATCCGGCGGCCGGATCCTGGCGACGGGCGCTCTGCCGGAGCTCCTCGCCCAGTACCCGGAGGCGATGGTGGAGCATTGGGAGCACGAAGTGCTCATGCCGGGCACGGTCAATGCCCATAACCACAGTTTCCAGAGCCTGCTCCGGGGCATCGCGGCCGACCGGCCGTTCCTGGAGTGGCGCGACGAGTCCCTCTACAAGTATTCGCCGAAGATGCGCTGCCGCGACATCTACACGGGCGCGCTCTTCGCCTTCGCCGAGATGATGAAATGCGGCGTCACGACGGTCTGTGATTTCTTCTATCTGCACAACGAGGGCACGGCGGGCGATGAGGCGGTCATCCAGGCCGCGCACGATCTGGGCATCCGCCTCGTGCTCGCGCGCACAATGTACGATTGGGAAGGCGCGCCCGCGGGCTACGTCGAGAGCATCCAGGACGCCTACGCCAATACGAAACGGCTCATGCAGAAGTATCCGGGTGGCATGACGAAGGTCATTCCCGCACCACACAGCCTGCATGCGGCCACGCCGGAGATGGTGCAGGCAGGCGCGTCGCTGGCGCGGGAGTTCGGTACGCCGTTCCACATTCACGTAGCGGAGGAACGCTTCGAGGTGGAGCAGGTGAAAAAGCAGACCGGCCTCACGCCGCTGCGTTTCCTCGACCGGCTCAGCGTCGTGAACGATGCGATGAAGATCATCCACGGCGTCTGGCTGGACGAGGAGGAGATTGCCATGCTGGGCGCTCAGGGCGGCAGCCTCATCTACTGCCCCTCGAGCAACATGTTCCTCGCCGACGGCATCACGAACATCCCCGCCTATCTCAGGGCGGGCGCGCCCATCGCGCTGGGCAGCGACGGCGCCTGCGGCAACAACCGCATCAGCGTGCTGGAGGAGATGCGCATGGTCTCCATCCTGCAAAAGGCGAAGACCTGCGATGCGCTCTGCGTGAACTATCACGATGCCTACACCATGGGCACGGCCAACGGCGGCCGCGTGCTCGATGAGCCCATCGGCCAGCTGCTGCCCGACTATTACGCCGACTTCATCGGCATCGACCTGCGGGATCTCTCCATGCAGCCGCTCAGCCAGGGCGGCCAGCTCCTGCCGAACATCGTCTACTCGCTGCAGCCTACGGCTATCCGCCACGTGGTGGTCAACGGCCGCACGGTCATGCACGACGGCCAGTTCAGTCTCATCGATACGGCGGAACTGCTCTCGCGCATCAAAGAAACCATGGCCTATCTGGAGGCGTGAAACGCCATAATATAAAGTCAAATTTTGAGAAAGGAAGTTTTATACCATGAGTGAGCAGATTTTTGCCATTGAGCCGATCAAGGAATTGCCGCCGATGCCGGAGTTCGTGCCGGGCATCCGCCGTGCGCCGTCGCGCGGTTTCCATCTGACGCCTGCCCAGACGAAGACGGCGCTGAAAAATGCCCTGCGCTATGTGGACCCGAGCCTGCATGAAAAACTCATCCCCGAGTTCCTGCAGGAGCTCACGACCCGCGGCCGTATCTATGGCTACCGCTTCCGTCCCGCAGGCCGCATCTACGGCAAGCCCATTGACGAGTACAAGGGCAACTGCATCGAGGGCAAGGCCTTTCAGGTCATGATTGACAATAACCTCGATTTCGAGGTTGGCCTCTATCCCTACGAGCTCGTCACCTACGGCGAGACGGGCAGCGTCTGCCAGAACTGGATGCAGTACCGTCTCATCAAAAAGTACCTGGAAATCATGACGGATCACCAGACGCTGGTCGTGGAGTCCGGCAACCCGCTGGGCCTCTTTAAATCCAAGCCGACGGCGCCGCGCGTGATCATCACGAATGCGCTCATGGTCGGCGAGTTCGACAACCAGAAGGACTGGGAAATCGCCGAGGAAATGGGTGTCGCCAACTACGGCCAGATGACGGCGGGCGGCTGGATGTACATCGGCCCGCAGGGCATCGTGCACGGCACGTACAATACGCTCCTGAACGCGGGCCGCAAGCACCTCGGCGTGCCAAAGGACGGCGACCTCGCGGGCCATCTCTTCGTGAGCTCGGGCCTCGGCGGCATGAGCGGTGCCCAGCCGAAGGCGGCCGAGATCGCGGGTGCTGTCGGCATCATCGCCGAGGTCGACCAGTCGCGTATCGAGACGCGACTGGACCAAGGCTGGGTGCATGAGAGCTCCGACGACCTCGACCATATCTTTGAGGTGGCCAATGCCCATCTTCAGGCGAAGACGCCGATTTCCATCGCCTATCACGGCAACGTCGTCGACCTGCTGGAGTATATCGTGAAAAACGATATCCACGTCGACCTCCTGAGTGACCAGACCTCCTGCCATGCAGCCTATGACGGCGGCTACTGCCCGCAGGGGCTGACCTTCGAGCAGCGCACGCAGATGCTCGCCGAGGACCGGCCGCATTTCATTGAGCTCGTGAACAAGAGCCTGTGCCATCACTACGAACTCATTAAGGCCTGCGTGGACAAGGGCACGTTCTTCTTTGACTACGGCAACTCCTTCCTCAAATCCGTCTACGATGCGGGCGTCAAGGAGCTCTCGAAGAACGGTGTCGACGACAAGGATGGCTTCATTCTGCCCTCCTACGTCGAGGACATCATGGGACCGGAACTCTTTGACTATGGCTATGGCCCGTTCCGCTGGGTCTGCCTGAGCGGCAAGCACTCCGACCTGCTGGAGACGGATAAGGCGGCCATGAGCTGCATCGACCCGAACCGCCGCTATCAGGACCGCGACAACTACAACTGGGTGCGCGACGCCGACAAGAACAACCTCGTCGTGGGCACGCAGGCGCGCATCCTCTATCAGGATGCCGAGGGCCGTATCCGCATCGCGCTGGCCTTTAACAAACTCGTGCGTGAGGGTAAGATTGGCCCTGTGATGATGGGCCGCGACCACCATGATGTCAGCGGTACGGATTCGCCCTTCCGTGAGACGGCCAACATCAAGGATGGCTCGAATGTCATGGCCGACATGGCCGTGCAGTGCTACGCGGGCAACGCGGCGCGCGGCATGAGTCTCTGCGCGCTGCACAATGGCGGCGGCGTCGGCATCGGCAAGGCCGTCAACGGCGGTTTCGGCCTCGTGCTGGACGGTAGCGAGCGCGTGGACAACATCATCAGGAGCGCCCTGCTCTGGGATGTCATGAGCGGTGTCGCCCGCCGCAGCTGGGCGCGCAACGAGCACTCCATGGAGACGGTTCGGCAGTACAACGAGGACTACGCGGCCGAGAGCCATATCACAGAGCCCTGCCTCGCGGACGATGCCCTCGTGGGCAGCGCTGTGGATGCGTATTTTGCCAAATAAGTTTTTCGGTACAGATCGATGACAGGCAGGCTGGTCCCATGGCCGGCCTGTTTGTCGTCACTGGCAAGAGAAAGGAGCAGGCAATATGGAGGACAGGATTATCCGGCATCTCAGCCAGGTGGCCACGCCACTGGGCAAAACGGCGCGACGCGGAGCCGGGATGAATGAATTAGCCATTTACGAGGATGCAGCCATCTGGATGCAGGACGGGAAAATCAAGGCCGTGGGGCCGGATGATGAGGTATGTGCCGCTATGCAGCAACAGGGCGTGCAGGCGCAGAACATCGACGGCCGCGGCCGTTGCGCCGTGCCGGGCTTCGTCGACCCGCATACGCATTTTCTCTTTGCCGGTACGCGGGCGAAGGAGTTCGATGACCGCCTCGCGGGTGTGCCCTATCTGGAGCTCCTGCAGCGCGGCGGCGGTATCGTGAGCACGATGCAGGCCACGCGCGCGGCCTCGGAGGAGGAGCTCTACCAGCTGGGGCAGCAGACGCTCATGGCGATGCTGCGGCTGGGCGTCACCACCGTGGAAGGCAAGAGCGGCTATGGGCTCGATGCGCCCACGGAGCTGCGCCTGCTGCGCACCATGCGCCGGCTGGACCATGATCTGCCGCTGCACGTCGTCAACACCTATCTCGGCGCACATGCCGTGCCACCCGAGTACAAAGACCATGCCGATGACTACGTGAACTTCATCATCGCGCAAGTCTTGCCGCAGGTTGCGGCGGGGCATTTGGCCGAGTTCGTCGATGTGTTCTGCGAGACGGGCGTGTTCACCAATGCCCAGAGCGAGCGCATCATGCAGGCGGCCCAGCAGCATGGACTCGCCCTGAAACTGCACGCCGATGAAATGAGTTCGACGGGAGGCGCGGGGCTCGCCTGCCGCATGGGCGCCGTCTCGGCCGATCATCTGCTCTCCATCAGTGATGCCGACATCGAGGCTTTGGCCAAGAGTCAGACAGTGGCCGTGCTGCTGCCTGCGACGGCTTTCTGCATGCGCAAGAAATATGCACCGGCTCGCCAGATGATTCAGGCCGGGGCGGCAGTGGCGCTAGCCAGTGACTATAATCCAGGCAGTTGTTATACCTATTCCGTTCCGCTGATTCTCGGCCTCGCGGTCATCGCCATGCAGATGACCACCGCCGAAGCTCTCACGGCCATGACCCTCAACGCGGCAGCCGCCGTGGGCCGCGCCGACCGCATCGGCAGCATCGAAAAAGGTAAGCGCGCCGACATCGTGCTCTTGAATGCCCCAGACTACCGCTTCCTCGTCTATAAGACGGGTCTGAATCTCGTCGATAAAGTATTCTGTTGCGGTAATTTGGTTTACAATAATCTTTGAGATAGTGCTTCGTTCAGGGAAAATGTATATATGTATACATTTAAGATGTACAGGAAAATGTATTGACAGGACGCCGGGAAAGTGATACCTTATTTTTAGCGAAAGACAAAGGGGTCTGAACCGGTAAAAGGTTCGGGCCTCTTTTTTTCAGCATTCTTTGATTGTTTCATCAACTAAAGGATTTGTGAATAGGAGTATTCACGACGGAAAGGAAATTGATGGTATGATTTATCTGGATGGCAAATCATTGACGCTGCCTCAGGTAGTAGAGGTTGCGCGGCACGGAGAAAAGGTCGCTTTGAGCGAGGCGGGCGTAAAGCAAATCCAGCACAGCCGCGCCATTGTCGATAAGATTCTCGAGGAGGAGCGTCCGGTCTATGGCGTCTCCACGGGCTTTGGCGAGTTCTGCAAGGTTTTCATCAAAAAAGAGGACCGTGCAAAACTGCAGCGCAACCTTATCCTCAGCCACGCCACGGGTGTGGGCGAGCCGTTGCCGCGCGAGGTCGTGCGGGCCGCGATGCTGCTCAGGGCCAATTCGCTGGCCAAGGGCTATTCGGGCATCCGGCTGGAGACGGAAGAGATGCTGCTGACGCTCCTTAACGAGGGCATTACGCCGATTATCCCCTGCAAGGGCTCTGTGGGTGCCAGCGGCGATCTCGCCCCGCTTTCGCACATGGTGCTCGTACTGTTGGGCGAGGGCGAGGCTGAGGTCGATGGCAAGCGTGTGAGCGGCGCGGAGGCGCTGGCCATGCGTGGGCTGAAGCCCATCGTGCTCAGCGGCAAGGAGGGACTCGCGCTCATCAACGGCACCCAGATCATGACGGCCGTGGGTTGCATGGTCTGGGATCGCGCGGTGAACCTCATGAAGGCTGCCGACGTCATCGCGTCGCTGAGCCTTGAGGCGCTGAAGGGCACGCGCACGGCTTTTGACCGGCGCATCACGGAGGTACGCCCCTATCCCGGACAGATGGCGACGACGGAGAACATGCTGGCACTCACCGAGGACAGTGAGATCATCGCCTCGCACAAGAACTGCAGCAAGGTGCAGGATGCCTATTCCCTGCGCTGCGTGCCGCAGGTGCATGGCGCCTCGAAGGAGGCGCTGGCGCAGGCCACGCGCACGCTGAACATCGAGATCAACGCCGTGACGGATAACCCCATCATCATGCCGGATACGGGCGAGGCGATTTCGGGCGGCAACTTCCACGGTCAGCCCATCGCGCTGGTCATGGATTACCTGAAACTGGCCATCGCCGAGCTCGGCAATATCTCGGAGCGGCGCACGAACCGCCTGCTCGACATGCACCTCAGCGATCTGCCGGCCTTTCTCACGGCTTTCCCTGGCGTGGATTCCGGCCTCATGATTACGCAGTACGTGGCGGCGGCGTTAGTCTCGGAGAACAAGGTGCTTGTGCATCCCGCGAGCGCCGATTCCATCCCGACCTCAGCCAACCAGGAGGACCATGTGAGCATGGGCACGATTGCGGCGCGTCAGGCGGGCGAGATTCTCGACAACGTGACGAACGTGCTCGCCATCGAGATGATGGCGGCGGCCCAGGGCATCGATTTCCTCGATCCGCTGAAGCCTGGCAAGGGCACGGCGGCTGCACATGCCTGCATCCGCGCCGTCATCCCGCACCTCGACAAGGATCGCTTCCTCTCGCCGGAGATTCATAAGATGTATAGCCTGATCCGTGAGGGGAAGCTCGTCGCCGCTGCCGAGGCAGCAGTTGGTACATTAAAAGTTTAAATTTTTATTCTTTTAGAGCTTTAGCGAAATACAGAAACATGGTATAATAAGCCAGTCGCGTTACGTAGCTGCCCCCTTTGGCGGCCGGTAACTGGAAATAATCTTTTCTGGTATGAAGAGGAGGAACCTACCATGAACATGAAGAAAATCCTGGCGCTCGGCGCCACCCTGGTTTTCGCAGCTGTGGCCTTTACGGGCTGCGGTGGCAATCAGCAGGCTGCGAGCAGCAGCAGTGCCAGCTCGTCGAGCGGCGCGGGCAAGGCCATCGTCGTCGGTCTCGATGATAACTATCCGCCGATGGGCTTCAAGGATGACAGCGGCGAGATTACAGGCTTCGATATCGATGTGGCAAAAGAGGCTGCCAAGCGCCTGGGCCGCGATGTGGAGTTCAAGGCTATCGACTGGGACAGCAAGGAAGCTGAGCTGAAGAGCGGCCGTGTGGATGTGCTCTGGAACGGCCTCGACATCACGGAGAAGCGCAAGGAGAACATGCTCTTCTCTGATCCGTATATGGATAACCGCCAGGTCGTCTTCGTGCGCAAGGGCGATGACAAGGGCATCAAGTCCGAGGCTGACCTCAAGGGCAAGGTCATCGGCACGCAGAGCGGCGGCACGACGGAGGAGTACTTCGACAAGAATACCGACCTCAAGAAGAGCATGAAAGAGCTCAAGAAGTATCAGGACTACATTTCAGCCTTCATGGATCTCGAGAACGGCCGCATCGACGCCGTGGTTTCCGATGAGATCACGGGCCGCTACTACATGAGCAAGCACGGCGACAAGATCGATGGTCTCGACGTCGTCATCGGACCGGTCAGCCAGTTCGGCATTGGTTTCCGCAAGGATGATACGGCGCTGAAGGACGAAATCCAGAAGGTGCTCGATGAGATGGTCAAGGACGGCACGATGGCCAAGATTTCCGAGAAATGGTTTGGCAAGGACATCACGCTGAAGAAATAAGACAGCACAAATAACACAGGATTCCTGGGAGAGGGGTAAGGCACATGGCACATTTGATCGATATGGTACTGCAGATGCTGGAGGGCACGCAGGTTACGCTGGAGATTTTCCTGCTGACCTTTGTGCTGGTGCTGCCCCTGGGCCTGCTGGCGGCACTCGGACGGCTGTCGAGCTGGCGGCTCATCAATGCGGCTCTGGAATTCTACATTTGGATCATGCGCGGCACGCCGCTCATGCTGCAGTTGCTCTTCGTCTATTTCGCCCTGCCGATGATCGGCATCAAGCTGCCCGATATCGCGGCGGCGCTGCTGGCCTTCACGCTGAACTACACGGCCTACTTCGCGGAGATTTTCCGCGCGGGCATTCAGGCTGTGCCGAAAGGGCAGTACGAGGCCGCACACATGCTGGGCATGAGCAGTACGCAGACGATGTGGCGTATCGTGATTCCGCAGATGATCCGCAATGTCCTGCCACCGATGAGCAACGAGACGATCAACCTCGTCAAGGATACGTCGCTTATCTACATTCTGGCCATGAACGACCTGCTGCGCGTGGCCCGCGCCATCGTGCAGCGCGAGTTCGATATGACACCTTTCGTGGTGGCGGCCGTGTTCTATCTCGCCATGACGCTGGTGCTGACCTGGGGCTTCAAGCGCCTTGAGCGGCACTATGGCCGTTATGTGAAGTGAGGAGGGATCCGCGATGTTTTCTTTCATGCGCAAGGCGTCGGCAGAGGCCGCAAGGCCCGCGCCGACGACGATGAATGATGCCCATATGGTTTACATGATGAACATCCGCAAGGCTTACAACGGTCGGCCGGTGCTCAAGGATATCAACCTCACGCTCGAGAAGGGCGATGTACTGGCCATCATCGGGCCCTCGGGCTCGGGCAAGTCCACACTGCTGCGCTGCCTCTGCCACCTTGAAAGTATCGATGATGGTTATATCGGCGTGGTGGGAAAGACGTTCGCCAGCCAGGATGATGTGGGCGGTGTCTCCTACGTGCATGGACGCGAGGAAAAGGAGATCATGAGCCACATGGGCATGGTCTTCCAGCAGTTCAATCTGTTCCCGCATCTCACGGTGCTGGAGAACCTCATGGAGGCGCCCGTGCACGTGAAAAAGATGCCGCGTCAGGAGGCGGAGCAGCTCGCCATGCAGATGCTGCAGAAAGTCGGCCTCGCCGACCACAAGGATGCCTATCCTTCGCAGCTCTCCGGCGGTCAGCAGCAGCGCGTGGCCATCGCCCGCGCTCTCTGCATGAATCCCGATATTATGCTCTTCGATGAGCCGACCTCGGCGCTCGACCCTGAGCTCACGGGCGAAGTGCTGCGCACGATGCGCCAGCTCGCCGAGGAGCACATGACGATGCTCGTGGTCACGCATGAGATGCAGTTCGCGCACGATGTGGCGAATAAGGTCATGTTCATGGCCGATGGCGTGGTGGTGGAGTCTGGTACGCCGGTGGAAGTCTTCGAGCATCCACAGCAGGAACGCACGCGCGCCTTCCTGCACAGCCGCCTTTGATCCGTGTTTCCTTAAGTTTTTATCGCGTATTTCTTTTGCCTCGCAGGGATTTCCTGCGAGGCATTTTTAGGTAAGCACAAGCAATTCTTGTATAAATAAAATTTATTATAGATAAATTTTATATAAAATAAACTTTACTTATGGAATCCGTGTGTGTATAATCTATTCGTGTTCTTCCTCCTCCAGGAAAATAAACAATAAAGAATACATGCTAATCACGTTTATCACGGCGATAAATGGAACGCAAGAAAATAGACAAAAATTTTTTCAAAACAGGGAGGATTTTTGGCAGGGAGGAGGAATTATCACAGTATAGACAAGCGGTATGGATTGTTATGGGGGTCCATTACGTATTACTTGTCATCAGGACTAATTGGGTTGTTTAGGGAAAAAAGTAAAGGAGTGTATTGACATGGAATTCTTACTTGCCCTGATCGTGCTGCTGGCCTGCTTGGTCATCGGCGTCCGTCACGGCGGCATCGGACTGGCTGCAGTCTCCGGCGTCGGCCTGATCATCTTTATTTTCGTGTTTGGCTACAAACCTGGTACGCCGCCAATCGCCGTCATGCTGACGATTCTCGCGGTCGTTACCTGCGCAGGCTTCCTGCAGACGTCTGGCGGTCTTACCGTCATGCTGAAATACGCAGAGAAGTTCCTGCGTTCCAATCCGAAGCGCATCACCATTTATGCGCCGATCACCACCTGGTTCCTGACGGTGCTCTGCGGTACCGGCCACGTCGTCTATACGATGTTCCCGATCATCTATGATATCGCGATTAAAGAGGGCATTCGCCCTGAGCGCCCGATGGCTGTGGCGTCCGTCTCCTCGCAGATGGGTATTTCCGCTTCGCCGGTTTCCGTGGCCCTCGTTTCCTTCGTGAGTATCTTCTCGGCAGCCGGCCTCCCGTACACGGTGCTGAACCTGCTCGCCGTCTCCATTCCGTCCACGTTCTGCGGCGTTATCTTCGCTGCTCTGTGGAGCTATCGCCGTGGCAAGGACCTCGAGGATGATCCCGAGTTCCAGAAACTCATCTCGAACCCTGAGGATAAAGCTTATGTCTATGGCAACAGCACGGAGTCGCTGCTCGACAAGGAACTGCCGAAGAGCTACTATCACTCCATGTACATTTTCCTCATCGGTATCGTGGTCATCGCTGTGCTCGGCAACTGCCCGCAGCTGCTGCCGCATTATCCGAATGCTAAGGGCGTGATGAAAGCCATCTCCATGACGGATGTCATCCAGATGATCATGTTGTTCCTCGCCGCGATGATGCTCTTCTTCTGCAAGATGAAGGCGAAGGATGTCGGTAACTCCCAGGTGTTCCGCTCCGGCCTCGTCGCCGTGGTTTCCGTCTATGGTGTTGCCTGGATGTCCAACACGATGTTCATGGCACATATGGATCTGCTGAAACAGTTCCTCGGTG
>Ga0256406_1004386_pt1 | contig 16199 bp, 9 predicted proteins | sample RumenRJG_03DNA_FD_185986 | JGI IMG/M metagenome (GOLD analysis project Ga0256406, IMG submission 185986) | Bovine rumen microbial communities from Lethbridge, Alberta, Canada - RJG_03 | ecosystem: Host-associated > Mammals > Digestive system > Stomach > Rumen | place: Canada: Alberta | collected... | reverse complement strand
CTGAAGGGAAATCACAAATAATTATTAATTTTGCTATAGAATAAGCAAGAGAGATTCCTATGCGCATAAATAAACTACTATTACTTCTATGGTTATTAGTTCTGACAACGATCGGAGCAAAGGCTGACATCATCAAAGGAAAAGTCATCGACACGCAGTCGGGCACACCACTCTCCGACGTGTCGGTAGAGGCAGTGGTGCACACGGGATCTTTCACCATCACACAAAACAGCGTCACTGACAGCCTCGGACGGTTTTCCATCGATTTCTTTGTCACCGGCCACGCTTCACTGTCCTTCTCCTTTCTTGGTTACAAAACCGTGCATAAGGCTCAATACGTCTTCAGTCGGGTTGAGGGCAACGACACGATCGACCTCGGCACTATCGGCATGAAACCCACCGCTACCATCCTCAAGACCATAGAAGTCACCGGTCACCTGCCACGCATCACGATGAATGGGGACACCATCGTATTCAATCCAGAGGCGTACAAACTGGAGGATAACGCCAGAATCATCGACTTGCTGAGAAAGCTGCCCGGCGTGACGATGCGCGACGATGGCTCGTTTTACTGGAATGGGAAGCCCATCAAGCTGCTGCTCAACGGCAAAGACATCTTCGGAGGAGGTGCGCTGCTCACACAATTGCCCGCCGAGGCCGCGCAAAAACTGAAGCTCTATGACCGCCGGGACAAGCTCGCACGACATACCGGCATAGACAACGGAGAAGAAAACAACGTGATCGACATTCAGGTCAAACCGGGATTCATGGATAAGTTCTACGGTGATGTGACGGCGAAATACATGACCAAAGACCACTACGACGGCGTGCTGCGCGCTACGAAGCTCTCTGACAAGCATCCATATATGGTCTACGCCGATGCCAACAGCGCCAACCGCAACCGAAAAGCCTTCTCCAACGGATGGTCGGACAATGATATCAGTGATTACGGAAGGGCTCAGTATGGAGCATTCGCTTATCAGTACAATTGGCAAACGCAGGGAGCAGAAGACAACAACGACATCGCTTTCACACCCGACTTTGGCCACTCCGACGGATGGAGCACGCAATACGGAAGCACACAACGCTACCAGCCCGGTGAGCAACAGACGTTCTCGCTCAACAAAAGCAAGAACTATACCCATCGTCTCGCTCCATCGTTCTCTTTCGACGGAGACATCTACACCGATTCGGTCAACGAAGTGGTGATGAGCGCCAATGTCGAATACACACGAGAACGCTCTACCATGGAGAACGAACTGGCACGGTATGATGTCAATCCTTATCTCTATGGTGACTTTCCATTGTCTGCTACGCTTGACGCCAAGGAAAGGTCTGAGCTCTATGCCCACTCGCTGCTGCGTCATCGTGACCAGACATCAGCCCTCGTCGATAAGGTGACGGCCAGTACCGACGCTACATTCGACCACTATCTCGCTCACGACAAAGGACAGACTCAGGTGGCTGCGCATGCCGAATACTCTTTTGACAAAGAACAGCAATATATTCTACGCCACGAAGACTATCCAGGGCAGGGCACTGAAACAGGACTGAGCCAATACGGACGTAATCCCGAAACAAACGTTAAGAGCTACGTCGCCACCATGCTCAGATATATCTTCTCACCTGCTCTGTTGGTAAAGGCTAAAGAGATGGTGGGGTATAACTACAACCATAACAAGCTGGACTTCTTCGCTGACAACCAAGTACCGGCCATGTCAGACTATAGGCCGACGACAGCCGACCTTGCCAATACGATGCGGTCACGGCTCTCTACCGTTTACAATACTGCGGAGATCGCATTGACCTATAATATTACGAAGCGGATGCACCTGACGCCGACACTCACCTGGGCTTGGTACCACGATCACTTAGACTACACACGTAGCAGTCTCGACACGGTGGCCGTGCGCACTGACCACCTTTTTCATCCTCAGATAAAATGGCTGTGGAAGATCAACCGCACACAGAGCATGGATGTACTGGCGGAATATGAGGACGAACAACAAAGCACCGTCTCCACCATCGACTATGCCGACAGTCGTGACCCGCTGAACGTGACGAGGGGCAACCCTCAACTGAAGAACAGTGGCGTCTACACAGCCTCGGCCAATTACCGTCATTTCTTCCCCCGACAGCAACTGATGCTCTTGCTCAACACAACCTTCACACACAAGGTGCGTCCCGTCACCAGCGTGATGGCATATAACAGCACCAACAGCAGCTATACGGTCATGCCGGCCAATGTCAAGGGCGGTAGCAAGGTGGAGACATCGATAGACTACGATCAAAGCTTCGGTCCCTTCTTCCATGTGAAAAACACGGCCAATGGCTCGTGGGAGCGCTCTTATGCCTATCTCACCTTGGAGAACATCGGCGACGCGATGACACGCAACGCTCAACGCGCTTTTGTGTTCAAGGACAGGCTCACGCTCAGCTACGAGACCGACAACTGGCAGTCGTCACTCTATGGCAGACTCACCGCAAGAGACTATCACTATGAGCTGACTCCCGATTTCAACAGCCGCCCACTCTCGTTGTATTATGGTTTCAGCACACGGGTGAAACTTGGCAGACTCACCCTGTCGGGTGAGATTGCCGATGATTTCAATCACGGATGGCTGTCGAATGACATGAACCGTCATCGTTGTCTGTGCAATGCCTCAGCAGCACTCAAGGTGTTGCGAAACAAAGGTGAGATCAAGATTGGCATGGACGACATCTTCAATCAGTCGAATTTCTATTCCAGTTCAAACACGGCCTACGAGCGCACTGAAAGCTGGCGCACCACGTTCAGCCATTATGCCTACATCGGCTTCACTTATCACTTCAGCCCGGAAAAGAAAACAAAAAATGAGGGCACGACCGTCACTTTCGAGGAATAAATAGGCATCACTGTAAGGGTTTTATTTGTTTTTGTAAGCAACACTTACAAGCCTCATGGAACGGCGGGATGGGCCCCGTATGATGTCACGGAAGGTGTCTACATGAAGATCCCACTCAAGGACTCGGATGCTTTCATCGATGTCAAACGCACGGCGACAACAATCCAGCAATTACAGATCGGAGTCAGCACGAGTTACGACAATACACAGGGCTGATCATATTGAAGAATGTTCCTATCCAGTGGGATGTGGCACATTAGAAGACATTAGCTCCCGACTACTTTGAAGTCACTGACGGTACCCGTCTTGGAGGAGAAACAGCAGGCTATCTTGTAGATCTTGCGATGGTCATTGGCGTATTCGCGTGCATAGCCCATTGCATCGATTTGTGCGATAGCCTCGTCGGCGGAGCGGTCGAGCTTGTATTCGAAGATATAAACATAGTCAGATGTCTCCACCACGCAGTCGGCACGCCCTTCGGAAGTTTCCTTCTCGTGATAGACAGTGTAGCAGCCTATCATTCGCATGAGCAGATAGACGGTGTATTGGAAGTAGCGTTCCTTCTCCCGCTCGTTCTCGTGGCGGCGGGCACTATATGGGATGCTGGCGAGAAATGCTGTGAGAGCACGTTCAAAAGTCTTCAAATCACCATTTGACAGTGCATCTGCCGTCTCGAAGAGCCACGATGTGCTGTCCTCCTTCGGTTGCAAGTAGTTGTTGGCCACCAACGTTAGGAAGCCCTCGGCCACCTCTGCATTGGGGAAGTCGAGCAGGTAACCCATGCGCAGACCAATGCGTCTGATACCCTTGATGGTAAGATAGCCGCTTTGATAAATCATGGGGAGGGGTTTCTCGACATCTGCTTTGTAGTCAATGAACTGCTGTGGACTATAGTACTTTCCCGTGAGCTCGTTCAGATTCTCATTGGTGTGACGAAGAAGCCGGATGAGATAGGTAGGAGTACCGGAGCGGAACCAATAGCTGTCCATCGATTGATTCTTAAACGCATTCAGAAGACTAAAGGGGTTGAAGATGTCCGTCATCTTGCTGCTGAAATGATAACCGTCGTATTGCTGTCTTAGCATTTCCATCATCTCAGTAGCGTTGACTTGATAGGCCTCTGCCATCTCGTGGATAGGCCCTGCAAAGACAGAGGTAAGCTCTTCCTTAGTGATGCCACATAGTGTTTCGTAGTCTACAGACATACTAATGTCATCAGGTTGGTTGAATCCGCTGAAGACGCTCACCTGCGAGAACTTCGTCACACCCGTGAGCATCACAAAACGGAGGTCGGCGTCAGCGAGCTTGAAGACAGAGTAGAAGGCCTTCAGCACATTGCGGTTGTAGTCTTCTATGAGCACATCGTTCTCTCCTGACTTTATCTTCAGTCCCGTGTCGAGCACGTCGAGCAGAGGCTTGTCATATTCGTCGATGAGCACCACGGCCAACTGTCCCGTCTTGACGTGGGCCTGATGTAGGACATTGGCAAAGCGTATGCCACGCTCCTCATGTGACATTCCCGCTACCTCCCATTGCCTCTCCCATAAGTTTAAGTAGTAGTCAAGTACTTTGTCGAGGCTGCCACCTGCGGAGAAATCGGTTCCATTGAAGTCGATATGGAATATAGGATGCTGTTTCCATTCCGTCTCCAGCGCATCTATCTTCAAGCCCTTGAACAGTTCCTTCCTCCCCTCAAAGTAGCACTTCAAAGTGGAGAGTAGCAGCGACTTGCCGAAACGACGGGGACGGCTGAGGAAATAGATTTTCCCCTCTGTAGCCAACTTATATACCAAGTCGGTCTTGTCTACATAGACAAAGCCATTGTCTATTATCTGCTCAAATGTTTGTATGCCGATGGGGTACTTCATATTGCCAGAGATTAATTACTTGCAAATTTAAGGTAAATAGTTTAAATCGCAAAATATAGCTACAATAAAAACAGCCGGGAAGCTGAACTTTGGCTCCTCGGCTGATAAGGGATTTACAGAAGTTGAGTTAGGGCTCCACGAAATACTAAAAACGATTAATTGATAGCATGTTACATAGGCACTTCAACTACATTTTAGTTTATTTCGTTTCCCCTCCCAAGGCTTGGTATAGGCTGACGACACCCTGTATCATGCCGTAGGTGTCGTCGAGGGTGATGGAGGAACGGCTGACAGCGAGCATGCGGCTCTCGGTGGTGGCCGTCTGCCCGGCGTCCTTGCGACCGCATGAGACGAAGAGCGCCAGCGCAGCTGCCGTCATCCGGAAATACTGCCGCGAGACGCCCAAACTCGCCATCACGCGGCAGACGGTCTCGGAGTTGAAATACCAGCTCATCTACACCTCCAAATCCATCGAGCAGATTGCCAAGGAACTCCATTTCCCCGATACATCATATATGTGCCGCTACTTCCGCCGGAAAACGGGACGTGCTCTTGACGAGTACAGGAAGGAAATGAAATAAGTCAAAAATAAATAACAACTTATCTTCTTACTCCTCATTCACCATCCATCTCAAAGCATTGGTGCGGATGATTCCGTCATAATCGGAGTCAGGGTCATCATCAAGCGTGAGGAGGTATTTCGGATAGTGGTCGTCAATGTTTCTCAGAGATGCCAGCTCACGCTCCAGCGTTGCGGAATCCCTGACGGTGGCGGCTACTTGGTAATAAGCAAGCCCGTCGGTATTGATGGTTACAAAATCCACCTCAAGCTGGTCGTTTTTGCCGACATACACCTGGCTGTGACGGTGAAGGAGCTCAAGATAGACTTCATTTTCCAAGACTCTCCCCACGTCGAAGCCTCTTGAGCCTAAAAGCATACGGCGAAGACCAATGTCCACAAGATAGTATTTGCTGAGCGACTTGAGCAACTGCTTCCCCTTTATATTATAACGTTTGGCCTCGTAGAGGAAGAATGTCTCGCAGAGAGCGTGCATATACTTCTCGACCGTCTTCTGGTCTATCTTCCTGCCCTCCGCCGTCATAAGGTCAGCGATGCGCTTCGTAGAGAGGATATTGCCAATGTTGTCGGCCGCAAAACGGATGACACTCTCCAGCATCGTCACATCCTGTATCTTCTGGCGCGTCATGATGTCCTTCACCACAATAGTATTGTACACCGCATTGAGGTAATCGCTGATCTCATCGGAGGACTCCAGTTCCAGCGTATAGGGGAAGCTGCTATTGGTGACATACTGGTTATAACTGTCCTGCAGGCTGTTCTGTCCGCCGATTGCCTCAACATACTCTCTGAACGACAACGGGAGCATGGAAATCTCGACATATCGGCCGGAAAGCAGCGTGGCAAGCTCACTGGAGAGCATATAGGCATTGGAACCGGTGAGATAGATGTCAGTATTAGGCTTGAGATTAAGACTGTTGATCACATCGGGGAAGTCCTTCACGTGCTGTATCTCATCAAAGAAAAGATAGGTCATCTCTGTTTCAGAGAGCCGGTCCTTGACATAGCCATAGAGGTTTTGTGGGTCGCGGAGACTAAAATAATCGTAGTCTTCAAAATTGATGAAGACGATGCGCTCGCTGCTCACCCCCTGATTGATTAGCCAGTCGCGGTAAATCTCCATGAGAGTTGACTTGCCGCACCGACGGATGCCTGTTACGACTTTTATCAGTTTCTTGTCTCTGAATTTCTTCAGCTTACTGAGATATTCCCCTCGCTCTATTCTCTTCATAGTCGCGCAATATTAGTTTTACTGGCACAAAGATAGCAAAAGTTTTAGGAATACATTCCGAAAAGTGGGCGAAAATGCAAAGTTTTAGGAATCCATTCCGAAAAGTGGGCGGGATAGCCCTTACCCCGATTATGGCAGCAATGACCCGTATTGCTGAAATTACCTTTTTCCTATTGCATGAACAGAATATTTCGGTTAATTTTGTGCATGTAAACAAAAGACAGACAGATATGACAGACCGACCCATCATCTCCATCGACAGCATCGACCAATACAACAAGCTGTATGGCTTCGAGACCTTCCACCCCTTGGTGACCGTGGTCGACATCGCCGACGCCGCCCCCGAGCATCGCCCTAACCACATCACGCTGCGCTACGGTCTCTATGCCCTGTGGCTGAAGAACGGATGTCAGTGCACGCTGCACTACGGCCGCCAGAAATACGACTACCAGGAGGGCACCATCGTGAGCTTCGCCCCAGGGCAGGTGGTGAGCGTCGACATGACCGAGGAGCAGCAGCACAGCACCGCGCACACGCAAGGTCTCCTCTTCTCGCCCGACCTCATCTACGGCACGCCGTTGGGCAAGAGCATCAGCAGTTACCATTTCTTCGACTACGACTCCGCTGAGTCACTCCACCTCAGCGAGCGCGAGCGGCAGATGTTCACCGACACACTCTGGTCCATCCGCTTCGAGATGGAGCAGCCCGTCGACAAGCACTCGCAGACCATCCTCACCGACCGCATCAAGCTCATCCTGGACTACTGCCAGCGATTCTACGACCGCCAGTTCATCACACGCCACAAGGAGAACTCCGACATTCTCTCGGCCTTCGAGCAGAACATCAAGGCCTATTTCGAGCAGGGCGAGGCCGTGCGCCACGGACTGCCCTCGGTGGCCTATTTCGCCGACAAGGCTTGTCTCTCACCAGGCTATTTCGGCGACCTCATCCGCAAGGAGACGGGACTGACGGCACAGGTCTACATCCAGCAGCACATCCTCGCACTCAGCAAGCAGATGCTCCTCGACCCGGCAAAGAGCATCACGCAGGTGGCCGACCAGCTCGGCTTCCAATATCCCCAGCACTTCTCCCGCTTCTTCAAAAAGCTCGCAGGAATAACGCCCAAGGAGTATAAAGAGAGCTAAGGCATTGGCCGTGACACTTTTCACATGACTTGTTGCTGCCATCAACGAGACGGCGGCAAAAAGCATGAACAATAAAGAAAAAATCTTTCTCATAAACCTATTACTTTTATAGTTGTATCAAAAAACATGGAGCTAATTCATGCTTTTAACTACAAAAGCATAGGTTCCTACCAGGACCGTTTTTTTCTTAGACGCTTAAGAAATAAAAAGTTAGTCAGTTTAATATACTTTTAGTGACATTCGCATATTTTTGCGCCCCCTACCCCAGCGACACCAACGGCATGCGCCAAACGGAGAAGCCCTGCGGCAGCCCGCGCCTCGCATATATGGTGCTGGCCACGGTGGCCTTAATGTGCGGGTCGTTGGCGGCGGCGTTCCAAGTCTATTCCCATAGGTGCAAAAGAGAAGGTATATCTATTCATTATAGGAACAATCCTGATTGCAGAACTTTGATATCTCCCTGATGGACCATTATTGCAGCCCATGTTTTATTTGTCTTTCTTATTGGGATTTTTCATCTCCAGCGTACTGTGCGATTGGTTGTTGGAATTCACTCATGAAAATGTAGCAACTTAAAGAATGTTCGCTCATGAAAATGTAGCAACTTAAAGAATATTCGCTAAGAAAAGTGTGTGATTTTATAAAGAATCGCTAAGAAAGTCGGGGCACCTCTGCTATCCATAGGGATTATCGGATGCCCCCTTTTCTTTCAAGTGAATTGCCAACTATCAGCCTTAAAAATTTGCTCATATTACAAACAATTCCTATATTTGCAAATGAAACCTTATAATGAGCAAAGGACATGACAGACAGAAGCATACAGGACATTGAAGAAATGGGGGGAGCCAAATATATCAACCCCTATACGGACTTCGGGTTTAAGAAGCTGTTCGGCACGCCTCTTAATAAGGACTTGCTGATTAGCTTTCTCAACTCGCTTTTCGAAGGTAAAGAGGTGGTGAAAGACCTTACATATCTCAATGGCGAGAATCTTGGCAATGGTTTTGGCGATCGCCGTGCCATCTTCGATGTATATTGTGAGAACGAGCAAGGTGAGACGTTCATTGTTGAGATGCAGAAGGCAGAGCAACAGTTCTTTAAGGACAGAAGCGTTTTCTATTCCACCTTTCCTATCCAAAATCAAGGGAAGAAAGGTGTCTGGGATTTCAGACTCAAAGGTGTCTATACGGTAGGTATCTTGGATTTCGTCTTCCCCGACAACGAATATCCCCAAGACAGTCTTCGGCATGAGGTGAAGTTGGTGGATATTGATGATAAGCATGTGTTCTATGATAAACTGACATTCCTCTATCTTGAGATGCCAAAGTTTACCAAGAAAGAAGAGGAGTTAGAGACGATGTATGACAAGTGGCTCTATGTCCTTCACAATCTTTCTCGTCTGATGAAGCGCCCGGCAGCATTGCAAGAGCGCATCTTCACAAGACTGTTTGAACAAGCTGAGATAGCCAAATATACCCCCGAAGAACGCCAAGATTATGAAGACAGCTTAAAGGTCTATCGTGACATGAAGAATGTCCTTGATACTGCTGAGCTAAAGGGTATGAGAAAAGGCGCGCTTGAAGAAAAAATAAAGAATGCCAAGGCAATGAAAGTCTTGGGACTGCCATTGGAGACCATTGCAAAGGTAACCGGAATGTCAATAGAAGACATTGAAAAGCTATAATTATTCCGTACTGAACAAACAACACAGAAAAAGACCTTTCGCCGCGTAGCATTCGATGAAACGCTAAGCGGCGAAAGGTCTTTTGTGCTTACAGACTCTTTCTGAATATCCCGGCCACTTCCTCACGGGTGAGGGTGTAGTAGCCGGTGGTGGTGATGAAGGTGGCATCGCAGTATTTCTCGATATCCTCCTCCTTGCCAAAATGAACCCGCATGGGATTCTCATAAGTGAAGTTTCCTAACATGATTTTCCTCTCTTAATAGTTATTAGCTGATGCTTTGTTCATCGCTGGCAAAGAGTTACGCATTATTTTCCAAACGGCAACTACTAAGATTGCGGACGTTGCAACCCAATTTTAGGGGAGGGGGACCAATTAACAATCAATCCGTTAAGGAAAGTGTTGTAAGTAACAAGACATTCCATCAAAAGAACAGGGGGCGCTGGCACATCTGCCCTGATATGTGAGTTCTTTATAAAACATCACTCACTGCCATCACATGTGATTTGTCTAACAACATGCAGAATACCGATACTACGATATGAACCAAGTTCCAAGCCATAGCCAGCATAATGCGGTAGTGGCCAAAGTTCTAAGATTCGTCTGTATTTTTCATGTGTTTTTAACACGATGGCGGCCTATATTTGCCACGACAAGTCCTTTGGGTCAAAATAAAGGCAGTCACGAGAAACTTAATCTAAGCAACTACTAATCAGTCGTTTACGGATTATAAGGTTTAACAACAACCTAATGAATCTCGGCTTCATGGTGAAAAGGCAAGTTCATATCGGCGATACGCAAGTCCCTTATCGCCGATAAGGCGAGTTCGTTTCGGCGAGAAGAAGACGTCGTATCGCCGATACAACAAGTCCGTCTCAGCGATAAGGCAAGTCAATCTCAACGAAATCGTGCCAAAATAAAGATACAAAGGTTACTTTTGGGTGATTTCATCTGGTCATCATACGATTATTACCTCATTTTCTTCTCAAAACAGTGGCAAAATCATAACAGTGTTTTGTAATATATTTTCTATACAGACTCTCTACTTTCTTGTATTGACATTAGGAAGCGGATTTCATATATAGAATTTCCCTGATGTTTCGGCTACATACCGCACCTTCGTCCACAAAATTTTTCGGGGACGCTAATTTATCCTAACAAAATTTTCCATTTTGTTGGAGGTTAACGTGAAATTTATTAATTTTGCTTATTGAAAGTACATAAATCTATTGAAACCAAAATGTCGGTTATAGTAAGAAATGACAACTACCTTTGTTATCTGCTTGCCGAAACAAACTTAATTATTATGATTGCACATCTTAAACTCGAGCCGGAGCCTATTATCCAAACCATTGAGGAGCATAGGAATCATGTTGCAGACTTGGCAAGAAGTTTTGCCGAAGTCTTTGGCAGCGATAGTCTTGCCTATTTGGCAGGATGGCTACACGACAAGGGTAAGGAGAGGAATAGCTTCCAGAACTATATCCGCAAAGAGAACGGGCTTTCGACTAACGGCAAGGCAATCGGCGAGCATGAGCATGCTTTTGTTGGTGGATTGATAGCATCACAAAAACCACTGCAAAGTTTGCTTCTCGCCAACATTATCATGGGACATCATCGGGGATTGTACGATGATGACGCTCTCAAAGGCGAGATAAAAAGAAGAACTGTTCCCAAAGAGATAAAGATTGATCCTCTGCCGATAAAGCCGTCTTCACCACACATACGACTACGTCCAAATGATTTGCATCATTATGTGCGGATGTTGTTCAGTTGCCTGGTTGATGCTGACCGCTTGGATACGGAGGCGTTTATGAACCCATACCAGGCCAGACTGCGTGGTCAGGGTGACAGCCTGCCGGTTCTCTTAGAGCGACTCGAAGCCAAATTGTCTGAGTTCAAGTCAAAGGACAACGATAGCGAAGTGAACCGTGTGAGAAACTACGTGCAGCAACTTTGCCGCAAGAAGAGTGACCTTCCGCGTGGCATCTTCTCGATGACAGTACCTACCGGTGGTGGCAAGACCTTGTCGTCTCTGCTTTGGGCACTCCGCCATGCCATACACAACGGACAGAAGCGCATCATCATCGCTATTCCCTACACCAGCATCATCACGCAGACAGCCAAGACCTTGAAAGATATCCTTGGCGAGCAAAACGTGTTGGAGCATCACTCTGAGTTCGATTATGACGCGCTGAAAGATGAGCGGTTGCGGGAGACATACCAGTTGGCCGCCGAGAACTGGGACTTCCCGGTCATCGTCACTACCAACGTGCAGCTCTTCGAATCGATGTTCAGCAGCAAGCCTTCAGCGTGCCGCAAGTTGCACAACATCGCCAATAGCGTTATCATCCTTGATGAGGTGCAGACGTTGCCAACCAACTACCTTCAGCCCATCGTTGACGCGATGGGTGCCTACCACCGTTCGTTTGGCGTGTCCTTTCTGTTTACCACAGCCAGTCAACCTGTACTGAGCGGACTGATAGAGGGCTGCAACCCCAAGGCCAACTTTCAGGGGCTTGACTCCGTAACAGAACTTATTCCTGCATCGGCTAAGTTGCATGAAAAGCTGCGTAGGGTAAGGTTGGATATAGATGAAACGCCAAGAAGCTATGATGAAATAGCAGAAGCTCTTGCTCAGCATGACCGCGTGCTCTGCATCGTCAACACCCGTCGCGATGCCAAGGAAGTGTATAAGCGGCTTCCCAAAGAGGGGCTGACCTTGCATCTTTCGCGTATGATGTGTCCTGACCATGTTGGCGAAACCATCAAACAGATAACGGAAGGCTTGGCCAATGATGCTAACAAGGTGATAAGAGTTGTTGCCACGCAGCTTGTCGAGGCAGGTGTGGATATCGACTTCCCTGTGGTCTATCGTCAGGAAGCCGGGTTAGACTCCGTGTTACAAGCAGCAGGGAGGTGCAACCGAGAAGGGAAGCGGGAGCTCTGTGTGACACATGTGTTCAGCCTGGCCAAAGAGCATAATCTGCCGTCTGGTGACATCTCCAACGCAAACAATGCCCGGTTGAACCTAAAACAGGATAGTGACTGGTTCGCACCCGAAACGATGAGGAACTATTTCAAACAAAGGTATAGTAGAGAGGAAACGTTCGACAAGAAAGGCATTAAAGGCTATTTATATTCTCCTAAGGATATCATGTTTGAAACGGCTGCCAAAGAATTCCGACTTATAGAGGATGGCAGCATCCCGCTCATTGTAGTGTGGAAGGACAGTCTTAGTCTCGTAGAGCAGCTCAAGCAACAAGGACCCTCTTACACGTTGATGAAGCAATTGGCAAAATACAGCGTGAATGTCTATCAGTCTGACTTTAAGGCATTGTGCCAAACGGGAGCAGTCAAAGAAATAATAGAAGGTGTTTTCGTAGTAGACCAGAAGGCTCAATACGACGAACAGTTAGGACTGCTCATTGAAAACCAATGGGAAGACAAATTACTTCTGATTTAGTAAGATAATAACTACATGCAAATGGAATATACAGACAAGGAATATTGTTTGGAGGTGTGGGGCGACATGGCGTGCTTCACTCGTCCTGAGTTCAAGGTTGAGCGTGTGAGCTACGACATCATCACGCCCTCTGCCGCACGGGCCATTTTCGAGGCAATATTGTTCAAGCGGTACGCCATGCGGTGGCAAGTGACCAAGATAGAAGTGCTCAACCCTATCAAGTGGACTTCCATTAGAAGAAACGAGGTGGGGGCCGTGGCCAGCAAGAATCCTATCATCATTGAAGACAAGCGGCAACAGAAGAACACGTTGGCCCTGCACGACGTACGCTATCGCATCTGGGCAAAGTTGATGTTCATCCCGGTGAAAGACAGACCTAAGGAAGCCTTTGCCAAGCATAAGCCCGGTGGCGATGAGAACCCCATGAAATACTATCAGATGTTTGAGCGGCGCGCCAGTCAGGGGCAGTGCTTCACACAGCCGTACTTGGGCACACGCGAGTTTGCAGCCTCATGGAGAATGGTTGATACCGAGAAAGAGTCACTCTCCCCTGCTATCCCAGAGACTAAAGACCTTGGCATCATGCTCTACGACATGGACTATTCCAATCCTAAAGACATCCAGGCCATGTTCTATCGCCCTCAGATGAATAATGGGGTCGTTATTGTTCCACCTTTTAATAGTGAGGAGATTCTGCGATGATACTGAAAGCACTTTACGATTATTATAACAGGTGTGGCGACTTGGCTCCCACCGGCATGGAATACAAAGAGATTTCTTTTCTTGTCGTAATTGACGAGAAAGGCAATTTCAAGCATCTGGAACGACGGGGTGATGTAAAGAACGGACAAAAGTTCTTAGTGATGAAAGGGGTCCGTTCTGGAACGACACCCAAGCCCTATCTTTTCTGGGACAACGTAGAATATGTCTTTGACTATTGTAAGGAACAAGCTGACGTAGAAGAGGAGACCGATGAGGCTACTAAGGAAAAGTTAGAAAAGAAAATAGCCAAGACCCATGCCAAGAACCTTGCTTTGATTGAGAAGTTCAAGGAAATAGCTAACCTGTTTCCCAAAGAAATGGAGCTGAGGGCTGTCTGTGACTTCTATGATAAAGGTGGATTAGACGCTGTAAAGAAGGACACTCTGTGGTCAGAGGTGGAAAAGAAGCCCACAGTGAACGTATCTTTCTTAGTAGAAGGCCGAACTAAAATTGTAGCAGAGAACTCCTGCCTTCGGAGCCTTGTCACATCATCCGACCAAGAGGGGAAGCAAAAGCACTCTGTTTGTTTGATAACGGGTGAGCAGTGTGATCCTGTCGCAACAACGACACCGACAGCCATAGCCGGAGGAAACCCGACCGGAAGCAGGCTCGTGGCGTTTCAGGTGAACTCCGGTTACGACTCTTATGGCAAGTCGAAAGGTCTGAATGCTCCTATGTCTAAAGATGCTGAGGCTGCTTACACCACAGCGCTAAACCGTCTGCTGGCAAAAGGTTCGCACAACAAGTTTATACTTGGCAACCGCACTTTCGCCTTCTGGGCCTCATCCAGCGATGAAGCTTCTCAGAAAATGGAGGAAAGCCTCTTTGACTTGTTGGGGTTCTCTGATGAGAGCGATGATGACCCTAATGCTAAGATAGAAGAAGTCAGAAAGGTGTTCAAAGCCATCTCGACGGGCGTGTTGAAAACCAACTTGGACGACCACTTCTATATTCTCGGTCTTGCTCCCAATTCAGCACGTATCGCTGTAGTTTATTGGTCGGAGTCTTCCTTGAGAGACTTTGCCGCAAAGATTGAACAGCACTTCTCCGACATGGAGATCGTGGACAACCGGAAAGAGCGCAAGCCCTACATGGGATTGCGAAACATGCTGTCCACAGTTACGCAGAGCGGCAAATTATCAGATGTCACTCCTAACCTGCCCGAGTCGGTGGCGAAGAGCATCTTCGAGGGCACACCCTACCCCTATACCCTCTTCAGCTCTTGCATCCGACGCATTAGGGCAGAAAGCGGCGACATACGCATCACACGAGCTGCCATCATGAAAGCTTACTTAAATCGAATCAATGAAAAGGACCCAAAAAAGATAACTGTTATGTTAGACAAACAAAACCTCAACCCTGGCTACCTCTGTGGCCGACTGTTTGCTGTGCTGGAGAATCTCCAGTTCGCCGCAAACGGACAAGACTCTATCCGCGCAAGCTATATGAACGCTGCGTCCTCGACACCTTCTGCTGTGTTCCCAACCATTCTCAAGCTGTCGAACAGCCATTACAGCAAATTGGCGAAAGACAAGAAGGGACTGGCCGTCTTCTTTGATAATCAGAAGAAAGAGATTATGGCAATGATACAAGATTTCCCCGACACCCTGGAACTGAGTGATCAGGGACGCTTCTTCCTTGGCTACTACCACCAGAAGAATTATAAGGAGAACAAAGAAATAGAACAACTTTAAACGATACAGATATGTCAGAACTGAAGAACAGATTTGATTTCGTGTACATCTTTGATGTGCAGGATGGTAATCCCAATGGTGACCCCGATGCCGGCAACCTTCCCCGCGTGGATGCCGAGACAGGTATGGGTCTTGTGACCGATGTGTGCTTGAAGCGTAAGGTACGCAACTATATCCAAGTGGCAAAAGATGGACAACCAGGATATGGCATTCTGGTCAGATCAAAAGAGATTTCCGGCGAGGAGGTCTTCATCAATGGAGAAATACGCAAAATGTATGCTGAGGACCTCGGCCTTGACCTTAAGGTAAAGGACAAGGCTCCTGCCGACAAGGTAGCCAGCGGGCGTAATGCCATGTGCAAGCGATTCTTCGATGTCCGCACTTTTGGAGCCGTTCTCTCCACAGGACCTAATGCCGGACAGGTAAGAGGGCCTATTCAGATGACCTTTGCCCGATCTGTTAACCCCATCGTGTCAGAGGAGCATGCATTGACAGTTTGCGCCGCCCGTGATGAAACGAAGTCTTATGACTCCCAGGTTGGCATCCAAGGTCGCAAATCCACCGTCCCCTATGGTCTCTATGTCTGCCACGGCTTCATTTCCGCCAACCTTGCTCATCAGACGGGATTCTCTGAGGAGGACCTTCAGCTCTTCTTCGAAGCACTGAAGAACATGTTCGACGTAGACCGCTCTGCAGCAAGAGGCTTGATGAGTGCGCGGAAGCTCATCGTGTTCAAGCATGACAGCCTCTTAGGAGCGGCTCCTGCCAATCAACTTTTCGACCTCGTGCATGTGCAGAAACGCGACGAGGGAAAAGTGCCTCGCAGCTTCTCCGACTATGAAATCAACATCGACAAGGAGAAACTGCCTAAGGGTGTGGAACTGAT
>Ga0256406_1004384_pt1 | contig 16204 bp, 14 predicted proteins | sample RumenRJG_03DNA_FD_185986 | JGI IMG/M metagenome (GOLD analysis project Ga0256406, IMG submission 185986) | Bovine rumen microbial communities from Lethbridge, Alberta, Canada - RJG_03 | ecosystem: Host-associated > Mammals > Digestive system > Stomach > Rumen | place: Canada: Alberta | collected... | reverse complement strand
ATTCGCATGTTGAAATCATATCAAACAAAGTTCGTGTCGGAGATAAAGTTATTGTCGGTTCAACAGGCGGCAAAGGGTCAAAAGCCGCATCAACAAATTCAAATAAAAGACGTGGCGGACCTCCCGGAATGTTTTAAAAATAAAGTTTAAACTCAAAAGTAATGGGATATTTATATATAATGCAAAACAAAGAAAACCGAAAAAATACTGCAATGCGCAATCTGAGAAAAGAATTTTACGACTTATATTTAAAAGACATATATCCTGTTTTATTAAAACTGGAAAAAGTCAGATTAAGTAACATGAAAAAATTATTTTTCTGCGAAATTATAATGGCTTTGAGCTGCATAATTCTTGCGTATTTGACGTATAAATTTTCAACGAGCTCATCATCTGTTTTATTTGGTTTTAGCATGTTGTTCCCTATAATTATATTTTTAATTATAGCTATAATGATTTGGCTGCCGATTAATTTTGCTAAAAAATTCAAAACAAAAATTAAAGAAAAATGTATGCGACGACTTAAAAAACTCTACAACGGAATAGTTTGGGGAGAAGACTCTCAATTTGATGTTTCTAACGGCATTTTTTTATCTGAAGATATTAATGACTACGTTTACGGAAAAGAAAAAGGAACCGCATCATACATATTTAGCGAAAGCAAACTTTTTGCAGACTTTGACAAACTAAAATTTGATGATACATTCCAAGGAACATATAACGGAGTAAAGTTTAACGTATTTGAAACAGAAATGCTTTATGAAACATATTACAAAGGCAGAAAAACACTTGTAACAGTATTTAAAGGAATAATAGTTCTTGTACCGTCAAATAAGGAAATTAAAGCTCATACAATAATTACGACAAAAGGCGATTATAATATCCGGAACAAAACTCCGCTTGCTATTATTGCCGGACTGCTTTTATATTGTATCGACCCGTTTTCAAAAGGAGAAATTTTAGGGGGATGTATTTGTCTGGCAATAACCGCTATTATCGCTGCAATTAAAATATTATCAGATCGAAGCAAAATTGAAAAGGTAAATCTTGAAGATTTGAAATTCGATAAAAGGTTCTCCGTTTTTTCTCAAGACCAAATTGAAGCAAGATATTTGTTAACGACTGCTTTTATGGAAAGGTTGAATAATTTAAAAACAGTTTTTGGAGGTAAAATAAGCTGCTGTTTTCATGATGATAATGTATCATTTTTAATAAATACAGATAGAGATACTTTTGAAATTTCAGATATAAACATAAAAACAACAGATATGACACTTCCAAATAGATTTTTCGATGAAATGATGGCGATTACAGATATGATAGACTATTTTAAACTTGACGAAAGGACAGGATTGTGTAAGTATATAGACTATGGAAAAACTAAGTAGACAAAAATTTTATGAAACTTATATAAAAGACTTGTTACCAATATTGGAACAATTTGAACCTCTAAGAAAAAAGATGTTAATGCAATTGATATTATCCGTAACATTATGTTTTCTTTTAGGTTATATCTCTTATTTGTTGCGTGGGTTAGATACAGAAAAACCGTTATTTCACTTCATGACAGTCCTCGTTCCAATAGCCGGTGTTTGTTTAATTTATCCGTTTAAGGTTGTTTTTAAAAATAAACTAAAAAGAAAATGCATGCCGGCAATCCGTAAGTGTTCAAAAAACATTACCTGGGGGTATCCGACTGAAAAATCATTATTAAAAAAAAGTAATTTATTTGAATATTATGATGATGTTCATTATGATGATAGTTTTATGATGAAATATCAAAATGTAAAATTTAATGTTACAGAAGCAATTTTACATACTGTTCAAGATGCAAGACATAAAGAGCCTTATCAAAATCGCATAGTATTCAGAGGAGCAATTATTTCTATTTCTGCAAATAAAAAAATTAAAGCTAATACTTTAATTTTTTCAAAAGAATCAATTTTGAAACCTGATATATATTTAATGTTTCTAATTTTGGAAATATTTTTCCTGATTATATATTTATTAACAACGGATTGTTCTGCTATTGTAACACTTACTGTGGTACTGATATGGCATTTAATATATTGGATGTGTAATTACAAAAAAAATAGTAAACCCAAATTAGAAAAGATAAAACTGGAAGATGTAATTTTTGATAAAAAATTTGATGTATATTCAAAAGATCAAATAGAATCACGCTATCTTATAACAACAGCATTTATGGACAGACTTAACAATTTTAAAGTGGCATTTAAAACAAAAAGTATAAGATGCTCATTTTTTGATAATAATATAATGTTTGCACTAAAAACAAGTAAGGATTTATTTGAAATCGGAAATTTATTTACATCTTTAACTGACTCGAAAAATTTTGAAGATTTTTATTTACAATTATCGTCAATTTATGAGATAATAGACTACTTCAAACTTAACGAAAGAACTGGCTTATAGTATTCCCACCATTATAATGATAATATAATGTAAGTTGGGCTTTTAGCCAAACAAGATAAAGGATAACAGATGGATTTAATAGAAGTAAAACACGCAATAAAAACTTATCAAACAGGTGAAGACTCGTTTAATGCCTTAAATGATGTATCTTTAAATGTTAAAAAAGGTGAGTTTGTTGCAATTATGGGAACTTCCGGTTCTGGTAAATCTACATTTATGAATATGCTGGGAACATTAGATAAACCCAATTCTGGCTCATATTATTTAGACGGGATTGATATGCTTCATTTAGATTCGGATAGACTTGCAATGGTTCGTTGCGAAAAAATGGGATTTGTATTCCAAGGGTTTAACCTTATTTCAAGAACTTCTGCGCTTGATAATGTAATGTTACCAATGATTTACAAAGGAATTTCTGAAGAAGAACGAATTAAACGTGCCGAATGGGCATTAAAAATTGTCGGACTTCAAAATAGAGAAGACCACATGCCAAATCAAATGTCCGGTGGTCAGCAACAACGTGTTGCAATTGCTCGTGCTATTGTTAATGATGCCCCATTGATTTTGGCAGACGAACCTACTGGAAACTTAGATACTAAGACGAGTATTGAGGTTATGGAATTTTTTGTAAGGTTAAATGAAGAAATGGGCAAAACAATCGTCCTTGTTACCCACGAACCCGATATTGCAGAATATACAAAACGAGTTGTGAAATTCAAGGACGGAAATATCATACTTGATGAACCAAAAGATGTTTGGCTTTCACATAGAACAAGAGAAACCTAGAAAATAAGTTAGGAAATAAAGGTATATAATGTTAGATTTCAAATCAATATTAAAAATGGCGACGGTGTCATTGAAAATAAATAAAATGCGTTCAATGCTTACAAGTTTAGGCATAATTATTGGTGTTAGTGCCGTGATTATTATGCTTGCCGTTGGTTCTGGTGCGAGTAAAAAAATTGCAAAAGATATGGAATCTATGGGAAGCAATCTTTTGATGATACGCTCTGCTTCTGCAAAATCTGGCGGTGTTCGTATGGGTATGGGTACTCGTCCGACGTTAACGATGAAAGATGCAGAAGTTATTGAGTCTAAAGCTCGTGGAGTTTTGGCTCTTGCTCCTTATTCCGCAGAATCAAAACAGTTAACTTATGGAAACCAGAACTGGTCAACAACTGTTGGAGGTACAACTCAACCATATTTTTTGATTAGAAATTATGAAGTTGAATCAGGTAGGGGCTTTTTGCCGGAGGATAATAAAAATAGTACTAAGGTCGCTATTATTGGACAAACAGTTTCAACGGAATTGTTTGGAGATGTTGACCCAATAGGAAAAACAATCAGAATCGGAAATGTCCCGTTCAAAGTTATCGGTCTTTTGAAAACAAAAGGTTCTAGTGGAATGGGACAAGACCAAGATGATTTAGTTTTTATCCCAATCACTACAGCGCAAAGAAAAGTTTTTGGTACTGATTTCCCGGGGACTGTTAGTATGATTGCTGTTAAGGCTCAGAATGATGAAGTTATTTCGCTTACGCAGGAAGATATAACGGAAATTCTCAGAAAACGCCACCATATCGGCACAAAGCAGGACGATGATTTTGAGATAAGAAACCTTGCTGAAATGCAGGAATCAATAAAATCTACAACAAAAACAATGTCATTATTATTAGGCGCAATCGCAGGGGTATCCTTGATTGTCGGCGGTATAGGAATTATGAATATTATGTTGGTATCAGTTACCGAACGTACAAAAGAAATCGGTATCAGAATGGCAATCGGAGCTAAAGCATCAGATATAAGAATACAATTTTTAATTGAATCATTTATTCTTTCAATGGCAGGCGGACTTATCGGGGTATTTGTCGGAATACTCGGAGCGTACCTGATGCATCACTTTGCGGGGATGAATATTGCCATAACGCTTTCGTCAGTATTGTTATCGCTCGGATTTTCGGCAGCAATCGGAATAGGTTTCGGGTATTACCCCGCATACAAGGCATCACGTCTCAATCCGATTGAAGCATTGAGATACGAATAAGATTTCAGTCGGCACAGCACCCAAGGGTATTTCAAAAACCTATCTGCGGGATTTTGGTTTGCAACCTGCATCTTGAGAATCAATTTTGCCGTCAAAATTATTATCGACTCCATCAGAGCATGACCCGATAGAATAAATACTTTCTGCTCTCGGAGCGGATTTTAAATATCTGTCAGGAATAATTTTCCAAAGGTATAAAAAGAAATTGCGATAATTCCTTGCAAAATCAGGATTTGTCAAAACCAGCATATTTTCATCATTCTTATTTTCCCCGCTGTTTGAAAAATTCATTGAACCGATTATCAAATATTTATCATCAATTACAATACTTTTTGAATGCAATTTACCCGCATAATTTTCCGCTTTTAAAGGAATACCGTTTGAGCGCAGGAGTTTATGTTTTGAATTTCTTGTATTAACGCTGTTTGCATCAATTATCACTTTTACGTCAACCCCATGTCTGTGCGCATTGATTAAAGCTTGAGCAATATATTTATGAGTAATTAAAAATGTTGGGACATAAACATATTTTTTAGCGCCGTTTATAAGTTCGACAACCCTTGATGCCGCATTGTCCTGCGGAGAAAAATAAACTTCCAAAATGCTGTTGCCGATTAGAAATCTGTTTGAGCCCGAATGTTTTTCTTTGGCGTTATGGTATTTGCCGCTAAGCATTTGTTCAAATTCAGATGTGTACAAATTTGCAACATCTTTTGAATTAATAATTACAACATCATTTGCATCATATCCGCTCATGCCTGTTCTTGAGTAATTCATTGAACCTGTGATGACTTTTTGATCATCTATAATTATAAATTTGTTATGCATAAGTTTAGACGATTGGGAAGATTTCTCATCACTTGAAACCTCATCAGACAAAACCGAAATTATATGATTTCCCTGATAAAAAGTATTTGCCCCGCCGTCATAAATAAATCTTATTTTTACCCCTCTTGCTTTTGCTTTTCTTAAACTTTGGGTAAACAAAGGAATATCTTCATACCCGTATATAGCAATATCGATTGACTTTTCGGCCTTGTTTATTTCGTTTACAATCAGTCTGCAAACATTATTTGCGCAATACGAATTCGGTTTGAGATTTTTAGCGTAATCAAATTTATATAAAGCAATATTTCCCTCCGACACCACAAGCACAGGCGGTGCAACGTTAAGGACATAGTCAAAATTGTTTTTTGATTTACGTTTATGTTTTTTGAATTTCTTTAATAAATTATGGCAATACCTGCAAGGTCTTACATTCTGCGGCAGCTGTTTTAAAGGAATAATAATTTTGTCATGGGCAAGATTTCCGTATTTGCAATCAAGTTTATGGTAAATATTTGAATGGTGATTGAGTATCACAAGGTTTAATTTTTTGGAATACTTCAACTGCTGTTTATATTTTGACGGGTTTCCGATTTTACCGTTTTTTATCCCGAATCCGCTTTTAAGAAGTAAATCCGCATACGGCATACCGTCAATACTAATTGATGCAAAACGGCAATTTATATTTTCTTTCCCCGTTAAATCAACATGAACTTTTTTATACAAAAGAGTTTTTATTGCAAATTCCCTTGCAAGATAACCCATATCAATCATATCAATTTTAGAAAGTTTAAATTCTTTGGCATATTTATTTAAAAACTTATCGTCAGAATTAAGTTTAAAACTTTCAAGCCCCGCAATACATACTGTTTCATCGTTATCAGCCGTGCCGTTATTATTTAAATCTATTTTGACTTTATCGGCCTCAATAACTTCCAAAACATTATGACCGTTGTTGAAATTTGTTACCCATAAGGCAAATACCCCCGTAACAATTATTAAAAATATGATTGTAAATATCTTTTTCTTCATTTTAAATCGTTAAAATTTGTAAGTTCAAAACCAAGTTTTTCAATACATTCTTTCAGTTTCATATTTTGAGTAATTGAAAACTCTTTGGTATGAGAATCTTTTAAATTCGAATCGTATTTTCTGGGGTGAATTAAAGCTTCGGTTAATGATTCTTCTTCAATAGCTCTCAAGCCGTATTCAACGGTTTGAGAATCCATCAGCCCCGAATATCCGACCCCTAACAGAAAATCATTGGTTTTTAAATCGTAAACATCAGCCGTTTCTTTGTTAGACTTTGTAAAGTAATTTAAGAGCGCAACTTTTAGTAAATTCATCGGGAATTGGAGATTTAAATGCTTTTCAAATTTCGGGACAAAATACAATTCTTCATGCTGCGTTCTTATATAAGGGATTTCGTATTTATGCGCAATCTTGCAAACGATTTCAAAAATTGAAGGGATAGCATGAACATGCACATGTGAATCTATATGAGAAACCTTTGTATGCTCCAAAATCCTCTCTACCTGTGCGATAAATTCTTCTTTTATATCGTCTAATACTTCAACATCGTTTCTTTTCCAAAGGTAATACAAATAACTTTTGTTAAAATTCCCGTCGCTATCGGTAAGAGATTTCGCACCCGTTAAGGATTTTCCTTCCATTATATTTAAATGAACACCAACACTTAAATTAGGACAATCAGGCAATACATCATTTACCGCATTATCAAAAGCATCACCGTTTGCACATAAACTTGCGCTTGATAAAAAGCCGTTTACATACCCTTCCAATACTGCTTGATTTTGCGCAAACCCCAGCCCGAAATCATCAGCATTTAATATAAATTTCTTATCAATCATAACCCATTTCCTTGCATATTGTTTTTTTGAATCCTATAATGATAATAATAATAGAAAGAGAGGGCTAATGCAAATTCCTAAACTTGCCATAATCATACCGTGTTTCAATGAAGAATCCTGTCTTAAATCGACCATAGAAACCTTATCTGATTATCTGAAAAAATTGACGAATAAAAATAAGATTTCAAAAGACAGTTACTTATATTTTGTTGATGACGGTTCAAAAGACAAAAGCTGGAATATCATCGAAGCCTACCACTCTAAAAACCCGCAAGAAATTAAAGGGCAGAAATTCATTAAAAATTACGGAAACCAGAAAGCATTGATTGCAGGACTTGAAAGCGTAAGAAGACTCGGCTGCGATTGCGTTGTATCAATTGATGCCGATTTGCAGCAGGATATCAATGCGATAGAAGCTTTCTTAGATAAATACAACCAAGGGTATGAGGTTGTTTTAGGGGTAAGAAAAAACAGAAAAACAGATTCGTTTTTAAAAAAGACTTCCGCATATTTATTTTATAAAACAATGAATATTTTCGGAGTAAAAATTCCTCTGAACCATTCCGATTTCAGACTTGTCGATAAAAAAGCGCTCGACATAATGGAAATGTACCCCGAAAAAGCGCTGTTTTTAAGAGGATTTTTCCACGAAACAGGGTTAAAAACCACGACTGTAGCATTTGATGTTAAACCGAGATTTGCGGGAAAATCAAAATTTAACTTCTTTTCTCTTATGGGACTTGCCCTAAACGGTATAACATCATTCAGTATTGTACCTTTGCGAATAGTTTCATGCGTCGGGCTTATAATGGCATTATTTGCATTTTGCGTAGCATTGGAAGCAATCCTTAAAAAAATCATTTTTCACAATGTGTTGCACGGCGTTACCACAATGATTTCGCTTGTCGGTTTTGTCGGCGGGATTCAGATATTTTGCCTCGGGGTAATAGGCGAATACGTCGGTCAAATTTACAACGAAGTAAAAGGACGTCCTCGTTATATAACAGATGAAGAGTTGGTTTAATTAATATATCTTTACAAAAAATTCTTTGTATTTCTAAATGTAACACGCAAAATTTTGATTATTTTTTGAATATAAATTTTGAACCAACGAATTATAATTTTTCTATTTTTGAAAATTAAAAGTGTTGATTTTACACGTTTTGAGGCTGTTTTTGATTATTAAGTTTTATTAAGTTTTTATTAATTTTTCTCAATTCAGACTAAAAATTTGCCGTAATACATGGTATAATATATATAGAAGATATATCAATTTTTAAACTGCTTAAAGATCCCCATAAAATAATTTGATATAATCTTACAAAGAGAGGTGGCGAAATTATGAGCAACCTGAAATCCGAAAATGATATTGAAAAATTGTTGGAGATTTTACCCGCAAAGGTAAATCAAAAAGTTTCTCCTCAAATGCTTGACGATGCTATTGAATTTGTACTGGATTTAGGCAGAGTTCCTGAAATAAGGTATTCTGACGGGCATATTGACTACCTTGATACTCCGCCCGTAACAGATGAAGATATTGAGCATATCACATCAAGAATCCCCGAATTTACATCAGACAACAGATCAGGCATAGCGGGTACATTACATAGAATAAGCGCCATCAGAAACAGACAGGGTAAAATTGTAGGATTGACATGCCGTATCGGCAGAGTAGTGACGGGAACAATAGCTTGCATCAAAGATTTATGTATGCAAAATAAAAGTATTTTATTTCTTGGCAGACCGGGAGTAGGTAAGACCACAAAATTAAGAGAAATTTCACGGCTTGTTGCAGACGAACTTCATAAACGTGTTGTTATAGTTGATACATCAAACGAGATCGCAGGAGATGGCGACATTCCGCATCCTGCCGTAGGACATGCCAGAAGAATGCAGGTTCGCCAACCCGAATTTCAAAAAGATGTAATGATTGAAGCTGTAGAAAACCACACCCCCGAAGTCATCATAGTTGATGAAATCGGAACGGAAGAAGAAGCACAGGCAGCACGTACAATTGCAGAACGAGGCGTAATGCTTATTGCAACGGCTCACGGCAACACTCTTGAAAACCTTATCAAAAACCCGACATTATCGGATTTGGTCGGCGGCATTCAATCTGTAACTTTAGGTGATGATGAAGCAAAAAGAAGGGCTTCTCAAAAAACCGTTCTTGAAAGAGAAAAACAACCGACTTTTGACATCGTTATAGAAATCTTAGACAGAAACACTCTGGCAATATACAAAGATACGGCAGAAGCAGTCGATTATATCTTAAGAGGATGGCCGATTAAACCCGAAATTAGAAAAATCGACAAGGTTTATGATTTCAACATTCCGTCTGCCACACCGGTTCCGCAGAGAGTTCCGAATGTTATCGATAAAATAAACAAACTCGACGATACCATTGAGCACCCCGAAAGCCTTAAATTCTCATTCTCAAGGCAAAAATATGTTGAAGATGTAAAACCTTACAAAAAAATCTATCTTTATGCGGTATCAAGAAGCATCGCAGAAAAAGTCATTGAAAGACTTGATTTGAATGCGGAAATTACAAGAAACATTGATGATGCTGATATCGTAATTGCTCATAAAAACTTCGTCAAAGGCGGAGCTAAAGTTCTCAGTACGGCAGAAAAAGACAGATTGCAAATATTCTATGTAAAAACAAATTCAATGGCGCAAATTCAAAAAGTAATCAAGCAGGCTCTTGATATTACGGAATTGAACGAAAAACAAACATTCTATGACGTAACGGAAAAAGCGCTTGATGAAACAAAAGCCGCAATTGATCAAATTCTTGCAGGTACAAAAAGAGATATCGAATTAAAACCTCAAAGCCAACAGATCAGAAAATTGCAGCACGAACTTGCACAGCAGCATAATCTTGACTCAACTTCCGTAGGAGAAGGTGAAAACAGACACCTCAGATTGAGAATAGTCGGAGGCACGGATTACACTCAAGATAAGAAATAAGATATAAAAAATTTAATATAAACAAGTTTGAACCCTCTTTTAAAAACCGAAGAAATACGACATCTTCCACACTTTTATCAGGGGGTTCCCGTTTATATTATTTCTCATCTTTTTTGTTCTTGGATAAAAGTTTTTCCAAGCTGAAGATATGATTTTTATCTTCATTATCGTTATTTTTATACCCTAAAATATTTTCCAAATCCGCTTTGAGGGTCGGAATATCATCATATTTTTTCAATGTTCCGTCCATTGTTATCGAAACATCTCCCGTTTCTTCAGAAACAACAAGACATGCGGCATTTGAATTTTCGCTCATTCCGATAGCTGCTCTGTGGCGTGTTCCGTATTTCCAACTTAATTTAGGATCTTCAGTTAAAGGTAAAAGCACCCCTGCCGAAATTATTTTTGAACCGCTTATAACTATTGCCCCGTCATGCAAAGGGGTATTAACATGGAAAATCGTCAAAATTAATTCGGTCGAAACATCAGCATTCAAAATAGTTCCGACATCTTTATAGGTATTACTTAAATCATTTTGAAATACAATCAAAGCACCCGTATGAGTTTTTGACAAATATTTAACAGCCTCGACAACCTCTTTAATAACATCAATAGATTTGTTATTTTTACTGTTTTTGTTGCCCGACAATAATTTATTAATAAATCCTACCTGCCCGAGATACCCGAGAAGTTTTCTTAATTCTGGCTGGAATATTACGATTAAACTCAAAGATACAAACAATACGACAGAGCGTAAAAATACCCCGAGGATTTTTAAATCAACCGCAATTAAGATTTCACTCAAAATCCAGATAAATACAAGAACAAACGCCCCTTTAACAAACTTTTCGGATTGAGTATTTTTAATAAATTTCTGATAAAGAAACATAAGTATCGACACGATAATCAATACTTCAAATACATCTTTCCAGCTAAATGCATCAATAATAAGCGCATGCCAGTCAACTATTAAATTTTGCAATCCTTGTAATATACTTTCCATTATTTTTTCAACCTATCCGGAATTACATCGTTTCGAATTAAATCTTCTAAAGTTTCACGCACTACAATCTCGTCAGCCTCGCCATCGTTAAGCAAAACCATTGCGGGCTTTTCTACACGGTTATAATTTGATGCCATAGAATAATTGTAAGCCCCCGTATTGTAAACGCATAAAATATCACCTTCATTTAATGACGGCAATTCGATTTCCTCAATCAAAACATCACCGGATTCGCAGTATCTCCCGCAAATCGTAACTTTTTCATTTTGTGTTTCGTCTTTTTTATTTGCAACCTCGGCGCAATATTTTGCCTGATAAAGACTCGGTCTAGGGTTATCTGCCATACCGCCGTCAACTGCAACATATTTTCTGCCGTGCGGAACCTGTTTTGAACTTCCTACGGTATAAAGAGTAACTCCCGCCATGGAAATCATACTTCTCCCCGGTTCTAAAAACAGCGCAGGAGGCGCAATATTGTATTTTTTTACGGAAGTATTCAATCTGTCTGTAATCATTTTCCCGACATCATAAATCGATAACGGTGTATCGTCAGATGTATATTTTACACCCAAACCTCCGCCGATATTAATTTCATCAAGTTTTAAATTAAATTTTTCATCAAGCCTTGCAATTTCTTTGCATAAAATATCAATTTCATCAATATAAACGGCAGATTCAAAAATTTGAGAACCTATATGAGCATGCAGCCCGTGAAGTTTCAAATTCGTGTATTCGCCCAATATCAAATCGACCGCATCATCAATTTGAGTTAAATCAAATCCGAATTTTGAATCAAGATGCCCTGTTTGAATGTATTCATGCGTATGACATTCAATCCCCGGAGTAATTCTTAAAAGAATATCGACCGTTTTATTTTTGGATTGCGCAATTGTGCTAAGCAAAGCAAGTTCGTAAAAATTATCAACCGAAATTCTGCCTACACCTAAATCAAGCGCAAGATTAAGTTCATCAAACGACTTGTTATTGCCGTTAAAAAGAACTTTTTTCATATCAACGCTCGATTTATACACGGTATAAATTTCGCCGCCCGACACCGTATCAAAGCCGACATCCTCGCTGTCCATAACAGCGGTAACAGCCTGAGTACAAAGCGCTTTTGAAGCAAACATTATAGTTGTATTCGGATAAGATGCAAACGCATTTTTATAATCATTACATATTGCACGAATTGTTTTTTCGTCCAACACATACAAAGGGGTGCCGAATTTTTCGGCAAGAGAAACCAAATCACATCCGCCGATTTCAATATTACCGTCAGAATTGACTTTTTGTGTCAAAGGTTTAAGAAATTGGTTTGCGGACTTCGGCATATAGGCTCCTTTTCTGATAACATATTTATCATAGCATACTATTATCTAAAAATACAGGCTTTTTTTAGTTTTAATAAGAAAAGAATTTGTCAAAATCCACATCATCAAAACTGCATAAAAGCAGGAATATATCATCGTCTTCGGGTAATCTTTGGAAATTATACTGATCAAAGCTCCAATATTTGGGGTTTATACCTTTTACAATAGCAATATTTTTATCTTTTAATATTGCGAGTTTCTTTTTTACTACATCAAGCGGAAGATTTACACGTTTGGACAATTCAACCGCAGTAATTCCGTATTCGGAATTACATTTTTCGGGTGTTAAAAACATAAGTTCCAAACCGACAGCTTTTAGCGCTTTATCCTCGTTTTCTAATGATGCGTAATATTCCATATTATTATTTTAAAAGAAATAACGATTTTATATATCCGTTATTTATAGGATTTAATCTTTTATAAATCATTTTTATATTCCCTTTAATATCGCCTGTAGATAACTTATACGGAACTTTAGTAAATTTTTAATATTAACGGCTTTAATAAATTTTTATACATTCATCTTTTTAAATGATGTTAAAAAAAATCAATATTATAAAATAATAATGTAAAAAGGAATAAAGGTTAATGGAAGGCACTTTTAATTTTTCCTCATACAACAGCATAAAAAGATTATCCGAGGCGGAACTTACTGCGCTCTGGGAAAAGTATCTTGCTGATAAAACAGATAAAAAAACAAGAGATCAATTGATTGTTCAGTACATTTATCTTGTCAGATATGTTGTCGGACGTGTAAAAGTATCACTTCCCGCAACAATATCAATTGAAGATATCGCAGGATACGGGGTAGAAGGACTTATTAATGCGATAGAAAGATTTTCGCCGCAAAGAAATTCCAGATTTGAAACATACGCCCTTATAAGAATAAGAGGTTCAATACTTGATAAAGTGCGTTCTCAAGACTTTTTGCCAAGAAGTGTAAGAAAGAAAATTAAAGAAGTAAAAAAAGCTATAGAAACGCTTAAACAAGAATTAGGCAGAGTTCCCACCACAAATGAAATTGCATCATATATGGATATGGAACCCTCTAAAGTAAGTCAAATTATGTCAGAAGATGTTACTATTACATCAATTTATGATAAACGAGGATCATCCGATGACAGCATGGAAATTATAGACACAATTGAAGATGCGGACAAACTTAATCCGCACGAAATTGCGGAGGAGAAGAATGTTAAAAATGAATTGCAGAGGGCTCTTATGAGATTACCCGAACGAGAAAGAGTTTTAATGGTTTTGTATTATCAGGAAAATATGACCATGAAAGAAATCGGCGATACCTTGAATATGTCAGAATCCAGAGTTTGCCAACTGCATGCACAAAGTTTGATGAAACTTAAAAATATCCTTAACGAAAGCAATTCTTCAAGATTAAGACAATCAATTGTTTAAAATTGTTTTTTAATTTTTATTTGGTCTTATTTTATGTATAATAAAAGATATGAAGAAAATAGATAATATACGAGTATATGCATGGATAGAACTTATTGTTTGGCTACTTATTATTGCTCTGTGCGTCTTTGGTATAAGATATCATAACTATCAAAAGCAAAAACAATTTAAGCATTATCAAATATTCATGCAAGATGCGGACGGCTTGATTGTCGGCTCGCCCGTTAAATTTCTCGGTATTCAAATAGGTCATGTTACGAAAATACAGATAATATCATCTGACGTATCAGATATTTATGTAAAATTTATTATTACCCAAAAAGATTTAACTTTGCCTACAGGCGCAATAGCAACCGTTGAAGGCTCGGGGCTCGGAGGTTCCAAAGCTTTAGAAATTTATCCGCCCCAAAATAAACAAAGCGATAAAATTATAGAAACCAAAGATTCTACAAGACTCGGAAAAGTTATGAGCCTGTTTAAAACTATGTTTGTGGATTTTGACGAGATTTTTACGAATATAGGCAATGTGGGCAAACAACTCTATACTCCTGAAACCGTTCAGACAATGAAACAAAACGTTGTTGCACCGGCGCAGGCAAACGACACAATAGATATTTTAGACAGAAAACTTGATAAAATAATAATTCAAAGACAGGAATTAAAGAAAAAACTAAATAAAATGAAAATTGACAGAGATAATCTTAATATTGGGGGTAAAAAAGATGAGTAACGAACAACCGATAATAAATAAAGACAAAATCAGAGTAATTAACAACCCTGTAGTAACGCTGAATTTGTGTACAATGAGAGATAAAAATACTGATAGCCAAGGGGTTAGAATTGCTACAAGAAAAATTACAAGATGCCTTTTGTATGAAGCTGCAAAAAATTTACCGCTTGTAGATACACAAATAACAACACCATTAACTACGTTCACAACGAAAACAATTGACCCTGATATTGAAATTATCATATCACCGATATTGCGTGCAGGATTGATTTTTACAGATGAAGCAATCGATATTCTACCGCAGGCAACAATCAGACATCTGGGAATGTACAGAGATGAAAAGACCCTAAAACCTATCTGGTACTATAATAAAGTACCGATGAAAACTAAAAACCCGCAAAAGACTTATGTTTATATAACAGATCCTATGCTTGCAACGGGAAATTCACTTTTAGGGGCGGTTGAATTGTACGTAAATAAAGGAATACCCGTTGAAAATATCAAATGTATTTGTATAATTGCGGCGCCTGTAGGGATTGAAAATATTCAAAAACATTATCCCGACATTGAAATAATAACAGCGGCAGTAGATGACCACTTGAATGAAAAGGGTTATATCGTACCGGGAATGGGCGATGCCGGCGACAGAATATTCAATACATTGTAATTAAGTTTATAAGTGAATTACCATTTCCTCGCCCCCTTGGGGGGGGGAGGATGCCTGAAAGGCAGGAGAATCGCCTTACCTCACAAATTAAACGGTGCAGAGTGCAAACGCACCCTACTTGTTACATACTACTTACTCTATGCAAACAACACTAAAATAACGATTATTTTGATAGGCGGTTGCCCCTTTATTTCCCCACCCCTCGCCTGCTTTGGGATTAAACCAGACAATCTCAACATCATTTGTTCTGCTTACATTAGGTGTCATGAAAAAACTGCCATTCAGAGTAGAAACATCCGTACCAAGCGCTTTTGCTAGCGTTTCGGCATTATTAGACATCATTTGTGTTAATTCATCCTTTGTGGCAAGATGTCCGCCTTTTACTTTTTGGCAATAATCCTTTGCCAGTTGCAAAGAATCATTGTGCGTATTAGTCAAATAGCCGTTTTCATCACTATTGCTATGATTCTCCCCCAGTCCCGTATATTGCGGCTGCTTGTAATTCGGATCGACTTTTTGTATTTCACCAAGCAATGAATTTATCCCTGCTGCTTCATTTTTCAAACATAATTCGCCTACTTTGGAAACACATCCCTCGGCTTTCCATTCAGCTTTTTGTATTGCATCGCAATCATATGTTATATCTTCTCGTCCCGTTAGTTTTTTATCTACTCTTACAGCAAGTTTTGCCCAGCAGTCTTTTATTTCAATCTTTCCTCGTGCAAGGATTTTCATTGTAAATTTGTCAAATCCGTACTTTCTTGTATTCGGGCATTTCGTTGATTGGCTCGTTTGACCACAGTTTGGCTCTTTATCTCCATTAACATCTACCGTTAAATAAATATATGAATTTGGTATGCCTGCTTTTAATT
>Ga0256406_1004383_pt1 | contig 16206 bp, 14 predicted proteins | sample RumenRJG_03DNA_FD_185986 | JGI IMG/M metagenome (GOLD analysis project Ga0256406, IMG submission 185986) | Bovine rumen microbial communities from Lethbridge, Alberta, Canada - RJG_03 | ecosystem: Host-associated > Mammals > Digestive system > Stomach > Rumen | place: Canada: Alberta | collected... | reverse complement strand
ATACTAAATGAAAGGAGCGGTCTGATGCTTTGGTCTTTTTAATCTGACTAAAATTGGTCATTTTAACCCGACTCCGAGTGGCTGTTTTAATCCGACTCTACATGGTTAATTTAACCCGACGCTAACACCGGCCAAATGGGTCAAAAATATTCCGGCCTTGACACTCGGTATTGATTATAGACAATTTTTCTTCTATACTTTGGGAAGAACACGATGTGGTATCTGCAAAACCATTTCGTGTGGGCAAGGCTGTTCGCAATCATTGCCATAAAGATCATCCTTTCTATCGTACAATACGGCTTGAGCAACTGTATTATACTCGGAAAGGATGATTTTTTTGTATAACAATTAAAAAGGACGTGAGCAGGAATCACTCACGTCCTTTTTATGTATGAATTGTAATTTATCCTACTTTTTAATAAAGAACCGGAAAATGCATTCTTAATGCTTGCTTAAGCAATACATGCTGCATACCAGATCTCTACTGTCACTGAGTTACGCCAATTTCTTAGCATTCTTGTGGTACGAACGAATTGAGAAAATGATAGAAACAACCGTTGCAGCCAGGAAAAGAATTGCAATCGGATAATTAAAGAGATCAAAGATATTCCCATTGCCGATCTGCAAGCCTCTCCGCAGGTTTTGCTCGAATGTTCCCCCAAGAACAAATCCGAGGATAAATGGCGGCAGAGGATACTTCAATTTTTCCAGAGCATAACCAATGACGCCGAACAAAATGATGGAAGCAGCATCAAAAACTCGGTTATCCAGTGCGAATGCACCCACAGAGCAAAGGACAACAATAATCGGGAACAGATAATTTTTAGGAACCTTCAAAATGCGGATAAACAAACGCATAGCCCCTAAGGACCAAATCAGCATAAAGAAGGAGGAAAGGATCATGGCAGTGAATACGCCATAAACCACATCACCATGGGATTCAAACAGCAAAGGCCCTGGCTGGATCCCGTGAATCATAAATCCGCCTAACAGCATGGCAGTCGCTGTATCGCCAGGAATACCAAGTGTCAGCAGCGGAATCATGGCGCCGCCGATAGTGGCATTGTTGGCAGTTTCTGATGCTACAACACCGTCGATGATACCAGTACCGAATTTTTCCGGATATTTGGACTGATTCTTAGCAATCGTATAAGAAACAATATTACTGGTACCACCGCCAATACCCGGTAAAATCCCGATGCCGATACCAATCAAAGCAGACCGGACAGCATTCTTCATTTGACCGAAGAATTCAGCAAGAGAAAAACCGAAACCTTTCATCTTGAACTCAGTCGCCACAAAATTTTCGCCATTCTGAATCGTACCAGCAGTCTTCATGACTTCAGAAATAGCATACAGTCCAACTAATACAGAAAGCATTGCGAAGCCAGAAGAAAGTTCTACGCTCCCAAACGTAAACCGTTCCACACCGTCGATAGGGGCCAGCCCTACGGAAGCAAACATCATACCAATGATGGCAGTGATAATCCCTTTAATAATATCCTTACCGGACAAGCTGGCAATCAGCGTTAAAGAAAACAGGGTAACGGTAAAATATTCCCAGGCACCAAACTTGATTGTTATAGCAGCAAGGGGCGGTGCAATAAAAATCATGGCAGCAATACTAAGTACCGTGCCGACAAAGGAGAATACCACGCCAACGCCAAGAGCTTTGCCTCCCTGGCCTTTTAAAGCCATCGGCCGGCCATCAAAACAGGTTGCGATGGACGAAGGAGTTCCCGGCATATTCAGCAAGATTGCCGAAACAAGCCCGCCGGAAATACCACCGATATACAAAGCAACCAGTGTGGAAATACCCATCGTTGTAGCCATCGAAAACGTGATGGGCAGCATCATGGCAATGGCAATCGTGGCTGTCAGACCAGGGATTGCCCCGAATATGATTCCAATACCTGTACAGAAGAAAATCAAGGCGATGCTGATCGGGTCAGATATAACCGCTGCAACCCCTTGAAGCAACATATCAGTCATCTGTTATTCCCTCCTCCAATTTAAATTCCAAATACCCCTACCGGCAGCAGCAGGGAGAGCAAATTGTTGAAAAGGAAATAGATGGCAGCTGTCGCTACTACAGCCAAAATGACGCTTTTTACTATTCCTTTTTTGCGTTTTGCCTTTTGAGTCATCAATTCTGACTGAGCAATGATATAAATTATAGTTGAAATAATAAATCCCAAATAAGCAAGACCAATGACATAGAGGATCAGGAAAAGAACCGTCAGAATGACATCTTTGTTGTTGACTTCACCAGAGTTTTCGTTTTTTTCTGCCTGTGCAAGCTCTTTTTCAATATCTACCCCTTGGACATTTTTCATATCAGCGGCATCTGTATGTTCGGCATTCTGGGCTTCATCCTTCGCACTGTTGTTTGTACGTAAAGCCGAATGAAGATGGATCAGGCTCAGCACCAGCAATGCCACTGCCAGTGCTCTAGGAACACTGGCAGATGACAAAACCGTTACACCGAAAGCATTATAGCCTCTGATTGAAAAAGTACCACAGAAATAAACTACAGAAAGAACTGCAAAAAATATGGATGACAGTGCTTCTTTACGTTTATCGCTCATGATAACTCCTTCGTGTACTTAAATTATTTTTGTTTCTGAACTTTACCCTGCAGTTTGTCTGCGAACTTCATAATAGAGTCGTAGCTCTCCTGCCAGAATTTTTCAGAATCAGCAATATTCATGCAGAACGGCTTTTGCATGTAAGCTTTATCGATTTCAGCCGCATAATCCTTGTTGTTTTCTACAATATCTTTAACTGCAGCAGAAAGCTTTTCAGCAATCTTCGGATCCGTTCCCTTCGGGAAGAAGAAGGTGTAGTTATAAGTATAGACGCAATCGACACCGCTTTCCTTCAGAGTCGGCACATCAGGAAGCGAAGCAATCCGCTTGTCAGCGCAGGCTGCCAGCACCTTGAATTTACCAGTCTTGATATAATCTCTTACGCCGGGATAGGAAGCAGGAATGACATCCACATGGCCGCCCAGTAATGCGACAATACGGTCAGAAGAGCCGCCGGAGTCAACAACGTTCAGCTGTGCACCGGCATTCTGCAGCGCGATAGCAACATAGTGAGAAGATGTGCCGGTATTTGCGGCAATCTTATACTTATTCGGGTTCTTCTTGGAATCTTCGATCAAGTCTTTGATAGACTTCCAGGGAGAATCGCCTCTAACCAGTACAACGTCAGTATTTTGCTGAGCAAAGACACCGCCCATCTGATAATCTTTATAGCTGAAATCGATTACTTTGGAAGCAGTACTCAGGTTTAACGTTACGTGATTCACGAGAACCGTATATCCATCCGGCTTAGCATTCTTTACTCTGTTATCAGCAATGGATCCGCCGCCGCCAACAACATTGGTGACCGTAAAAGGTTTGCCCAATTTCTTTTCCAGGTATTTTGCCATGATACGACCGTTATAATCCGTATCACCGCCTGCAGAAAACGGCACAATGACCTGCACTGGCTTTGTCGGCCAATTGACGTCTTTTTTGTTTGATGCAGCTTGTTTGGCATTATTTCCGCCACACCCCAGGCTTCCCATTGCAACAACAGCAAGGGCCATCATGGTTGCCAATACTTTGTGTCTCATTTCCAAATCCTCCTTTTTATTGTTAACAACTGTTTTGCTACCCGGATCATCTGGACTGATTCACTTCCCTCCTCTCTCGTCCAGATATCTGGAGTAATAAAAAACATTTATAACCATCAAATCATTTATCAAAACACATAAGGCACGCCATATTCCTCAGACATTTCTCTGAAGTCTCTCAATGTAGCTTCAGAAAGATCGATTCCCTGTTCCTTAGCCTTCTGCGTCTTATTATATTCGATTTCACCAGGAATCAAAACCCCGTTTGAACCGACAGCCGGCCTGCATCCCTTCAGTATTGCAAACATTGAATCCACTCGATTTTTGAAATCCTCGACTTTGCAATATTTAGAAATATCTATGCAGCCCATAAAATATCCTATATTGCTGAGTGCATCCGTGTTTTCAAAGAACCGGGGCAAATTGATATCCATATCCGCTCCGCTCAGAGCAAACGACAGCAGCGATACGATCAACATCAGGCCATATCCTTTGTGAGCTCCGAAAGGTAACAGTGCCCCTACATTTGCTGCAGCCGGATCCGTCGTATCAGCTCCATTCTTATCCAGTGCCCATCCTTTGGGGATCTTTTGACCTTCTTTAAGTGCTAATGAAATCCTTCCTTTGGCCACTATGCTTGTTGCTATGTCAAGAACTAAATCAGGATATTTTCCAGCCGGAATCACGATTGAAATCGGATTCGTTCCCAAAAGAGGATCTGCTCCGCCAAACGGTGCAACAAGAGGAGGTGTATTCGCAAAACTGAAAGCGATCATATTTTCTTTCGCTGCCATCATCGGGTAATATGCACCCAACCCATAATGACAACCGTTATGCACCGAGGCAAAGCAGGCACCTGATTTTTTTGCCTCTTCAATGCATTTCTTCATGATTTTGAAGCCAACAACCATTCCCACGCCGTGTTTTGCATCCACAACCAGGGAAGTAGGAGACGTCTGAGTCATCTCCAAGTCATCACCGGGAGTCGCAGTTCCCTTCTTCAGTCGTTCACAGTAATCCTTCATATGCGTAACGCCATGAGTACGCTGTCCTCTCATATCTGCAGCCAGCAGTACATCCACACAGGCAGCCGCATCTTCTGCAGAAAGTCCTGCTTTTTCCCAAACCTTTTCACAGTAGTCTCTTATTTTTTCTACTGAATAATACACCGCAATCCCTCCTGTATAGGCAACAGAAAAAAGTCATAACAGCTTTCCATCTTTAATCAAGTAAGTGGTGCCGGATTAAAAACACAAAAATCATTATAAAGTTTATTTTGCTCAGCAAAAGGCTGATATTTTCCACTGGCAGTATCAATGATCATATGGAACAGCTTCGTTCCGATTTCTTCTTTCGTTGCTTCACCAAGTGCAATAGGCCCTGCATCAATATCGATTAAATCAGGCCAGGCCTGCTTCAAATCACATCTGGAGCATAATTTAATCACTGGGACAAGTGGCAGACCGTAAGTAGAGCCTCTTCCAGTCATAAACACATGGACTCCGATACCGCTTGCCATCTGGCAAGTTCCGCAGGCGAAGTCATTTGCCGGTGTCACAGCAAAAATCAAACCATGCCGGGAAGGCAGTTCTCCCGGTGCCAGCACTTCTGAAATGGGAGCCGTGCCAGATTTTGCGATTGACCCCATCGACTTTTCAACGATATTAGCCAAACCGCCTTTTTTGTTTCCGGGAGTAGGGTTCGCATCCCGATCCACCGACCCTTCACCAAGGTAATGGTCATACCAGCCCACTTCAGAAGCTAACTTATCTCGCACTCCCTTATCGATACATCTTGCTGCAAGCAGATGCATGCCATCCCGTGCTTCAGTCACCTCAGAAAACATAACAGTGGCGCCACCCTGGACAAGCATATCAGAAGCATAGCCAGCGCTGGGATTACACGTAATCCCGGAAAAAGCATCACTGCCGCCGCACTGCATTCCCACAACCAAGTCTGAAAGCGGAAGTTCTTCCCGTCTTCTCTGCTCCAGGAAAGCTAATTTCTTTTCAGCCATCTCCATGATTGCCTTAACCATTTGATTAAAACCATGTTGTTCCTGCAGGACAATGATATTTTCCGGACTGATTTCTGCAGCAGGTAACAGCCTTTCAGGCGTCAGCTTTTCACATCCCAGCGAAAGGACCATCACCTGACCGCCAAAATTAGGCTGATGCACCAAGTTCCGCAAAATACGGATAGGAATTTCGGCTTGAGGCGCATTGATTGCAACACCGCATCCATATTCGTGGCTGACCAGTACGACATCATCCACATGCGGATATTTAGGCAAGAGTTCTTTCTTGATCCGTTCGACAGCAACCTTACCTACACCCACAGCACATTGGACAGTCGTCATAATACCGAGGATATTCCTTGTGCCCCCCGGGCCGCCCAGCGGGTTTTTATATCCCCACCATGTTGAAACTGGAGCTTTAGGCAGATCCTTTACGAGATGAGTTCCGTATTCCATATTATGAAGATCAGGAGCCTCGGGCAGATCAACCATATATTGGCTTATCCATTTCCCTTTTGAAATATCATCTTTAGCATAGCCAATTACAGTATTATACCGGCGGATTTCTCCGCCTTTGGGAATATCATGTAAAGCAATCTTATGAGCCTGAGGAATAAAATCTAATGCAATTAAATCCTCGGCAACTTTCGTTCCCGGCTCAATATCCTTAATAGCAACGGCAACATTGTCTTCCGGATTCAGCTGAATCACCAATCTGCTCATCGAATAGCCTCCCCCAAAAAATAGTTCGACAAGTTTAACTATAAGAACAAATTTGATTTAAAACGCGAATATCGAAATGCTACCATCCTTTATTGTAAACAAAGAAATCTGATAAAATCAGCCTTGGCCATAAGCATAGAGAGGATTCTGGACACAGCATTTTGCTCCCGTTACTTCAATATTTACGCCATTAATATAGGAAGCAGAATCAGATGCCAGAAAAACGATTGCATGTGCTAGATCCTCAGGAGTACCAAATCTTTGCATAGGAATACTGCTCATCAATCTCTTTCCGTTTTTCTCTATATTCTTTCGGGAAATCTCTGTTGCCGTCATACCCGGTACATACGCCACGACACGGATATGATCAGCTGCCAGTTCTGCGGCAAATGTTCTCGTAAGTGAAGATACGGCGGCTTTGCATGCGCTGTATGGAGCTCTGCCGGCATTTGGAATGATAGCAGAATAAGATGAGGCATTCAAAATGACGCCGGAATGATTTCTCCTCATGTGTTCAGCAGCAATTTTGCAGCCGGAAAAAGTCGAAACAAGGATCAGGTCTGTCATATGGCGGAATTCATTTACATCATAGTCCATCAGACTTTTGATTTGATTTGCCCCGGCATTATTGACCCACACATCAATCTTTCCGTACTTTTCTTCGACATCATCTGCAAATGCAGCCAGTGCATCATAATCTGTGACATCTACTGCAGAAATCATCAAATCAAATCCCAACTGGGAAAATTCGTTTTTCGTTTTTTCCAGTTTAGAAAGAGTCCGTCCGCAAATGGCAACTTTACATCCTTCTTTTAAGAATTCCAACGCAGAAGCTTTCCCGATCCCGCTTCCACCACCTGTAATCACGATAACTCTGTCATTTAATTTCAGGTCCATTGCGAAACATCCCTTTCTGAAGACTTGATGATTCTCATTTCATCCAGCTTTACATCTTCATCCATTTGTATTTTCGATGCCAACAGGAGATTGAAATCGCCGTCGTTACAGATTTGCTGAGTTACAATGAAAGATGATTCATATCTGAATAAACCCGATGCATTTCAATTATTTTTCCTCCGTAAAATACGGAGAATACAATTTATTTAAAATGTTCATCTGCATATGCTTTTAAGTCACTGCGGAAGGCAGGATGAGCAACAGCAATCATCGCATAAGCCCGTTCCTTTAAAGTGAGCCCCGTCAAATGAGCTACACCGTATTCAGTAGCCACATTCTGGATCAATCCACGCGGTGCCGAAATCGTGCTGCCTGCCGGAATCGTTGCCAGAATATTGGAATGAAGTTCGCCTTTTTTATCCTTGCGGGATGATTCGATGCAGATATAACCTGCACCGCCGGGAGAAAGGAAAGCTCCTTCCAAAAAGTCAAGTTGCCCGCCCGTTCCAGACAGCTGGCGCGTTCCCACACTTTCTGCGTTTTCCTGTCCCATCAGATCAAGCTGGACCCCGCCATTGATACTGATGAAGTTTGAAATTTTTTCCATATTACGAGGATTATGGATATAATCCACGTCAGCAGGATAGAAAAGCTGAGGCTCGTTCTGAAGCCAGTCATAAAGTTCCTGGGAACCACTTACCAGATTCCAGGCCGCATACCCTGTGTTGATTTCTTTCCGTTTATTCGTCAATTTTCCCGCTTTATAGAGTGCCAGAAAAGCATCACTGATGGTACCCGTATGGCAGCCCAAATCCGTTTTGTCGGATTGCGCAAGAAGCTGAGCAATGGTGAAAGGAACCGTGCCTACACCCAGAGAAAGCGTCGCTCCATCAGGAATCTCACGGACGACGTTTTCAGCAATCCGGATATCTGCCTCAGAAGGTTTCCGATAGCTGTTCGTGGCAAGTGGTGCATGTTGACCTTCTACAATGATGTCAGCCTCATCCAGGCTTACGCGATGAGAACCATCAACACCCTGCAGGGTAGGCATATGTTCGTTGATTTCAAAAATGACTGTTTTTGCTTTTTTCATGATGGTCTTCCAGCAGTAACTGGCAAGTCCCAATCCACAGTATCCATCTGCATCAGGTTTAGATACTGGAATACAGGCAACGTCAACAGTCAGATATTCACGGTACATCTGCGGTAAAAGACGAAGCAGCATAGGAGCAAAACGAATTTTACCAGCTGTATAATACTTCCTTTCTGCTGCGCCCAGATGCCAGCTATAATATTGAAAACTTTTTTGTTCCGGATCACATTCTACAACCTGGATAGCCGGACGATAGACGAGACCACCGCGGATTTTGACATCATGGAGTTCATCTTTCCGCGCAGCCAGAGCTTCATCCATTAGTTCAGGAAATCCACTGCCGAAACCAAAATCTACCCAATCCCCGCTTTTGATAGCCTTAGCCGCCTCAAGAGGGCTCTTGACCTTATCACTATATTTTCCGATCATAATTTCGCCGCCTTTATTTATACATAAATTTTGAATTCAATCAATCATAAAAACTATTTATATATATTCAGCTGAATTCAATTTTCTGCAATTACCAGAACCTTAAAAATTATGCGACAATTATATGGCATAAAATCAGGCTGAATCGCTCTGCCCAACACAAGGTTCAAACAGTAAATCCAACTGTATGATTCTTTGTAAACTTATATAACAGTAAATAATGATAACAAAATATGCGAATAATTACAAATTATTTTTCAGCAAGAACAGAAAATCATAAAATAGCCCTGGAAGCCTGGAAATCCAGATTTCCAGGGCTATAAAAGGAGGACGACAGAGATAAAATGTTTTTTCAAGGGAGGGGCTCCCTGAAAAATATTGTTAGAATCACCTTATCACTATCATGCCAAACAAGATTCATAGTGCAATTTTTTTGCACACAGCCAACTCTTCAGCTTACGCCATTCTTCACTAATTACGGCTAAAAATCAACTTTTGATATCCAGGATTGCGCCTTTATCCGCAGAAGAAACGAGTGCTGAATACTTCCTCAACAAAGGAGAAGACGGCTTTATTAAAGGCTTGAATTTCTTCCGTCTTTCTTCCATTTCTTCCGGCGAAATATCCACCGTAAGTGTCCGATTGGGTATGTCGATATGGATGATATCACCATTTTCGATTAAACCGATCGGCCCGCCCGCTGCTGCTTCAGGAGAAATATGTCCAATGCATGGTCCACGCGTTGAACCGGAGAAGCGACCATCCGTTACCAGGGCAGTAGTTTCATCCATGCCACGGCCAACAAGCAAAGCTGTGACGAGGAACATTTCTCTCATGCCAGGACCGCCCTTCGGGCCTTCGTAACGAAGCACGATTACTTCGCCTTCCTTAACTTGATTTGCTTCGATTGCAGCTATAGACTCTTCCATGCTGTTAAAGACATGTGCTTTACCTGTAAATTGCAGCATTGAAGGTTTTACACCGCTGGCCTTGATGACAGCCCCATCAGGAGCTAAATTGCCATGCAGGATCGCAATACCGCCTTTTTTGTTCTTAGGCGCTTTCACAGGATAAATCACATCATTTTCTACTAATGGCTGCTCCGCTAGGATTTCTTTTACCGTATGTCCGGTAACGGTAATCGCAGAGTCATCAATCTCACTTTGTATTGCTTTTAAAACTGCTGGAATGCCACCGCTCTTATGCAGTTCAAGCATTGCATAGGCTCCGGACGGTCTAAGATTGCAGAGATACGGGATCTTCTCGCTTTGTTTGTCAAAATCATCCAAATCCAATTCTATGCCTGCTTCATGAGCAATAGCCATTAAATGCAAAACAGAGTTAGTCGATGCGCCTAACGCCATAACAGCTTTCACGGCATTTAAAATAGAGGCTTTTGTCAGGATTTTTTGAGTAGTCAAACCTTCCTTAACCATCTCGACAATCCTCTTTCCGGATTGCCGTGCCAGTCTTCTTTTCTCTGTCGATACAGCCGGGCTCGTCCCCATACGCGGCAAAGTAAGTCCCAGTACCTCGGACAGGCAGCTCATCGTATTGGCAGTTCCCATCATACCGCAGGAACCAACCGTAGGAGCCGTAGCCATTTCCAGCTCTTTCATTTTCTCATAGCTGATCTTTCCAAGCTGATACTCGCCTACAGCTTCCCTGATATTGCACTGCACAAAATTGTCATCACCATCTCTGTGTCCCGGCAGCATAGGACCGCCAGTTACTACAATAGCGGGAATATCCAGACGTGCAGCCGCCATAATCATACCGGGGACAATCTTATCACAGGCGCACATCAGTACAACCGCATCAAGCTGATGTCCTTGCACTACAGCTTCGACTGAATCAGCAATGATATCACGGCTCGGAAGCGAATAGCGCATTCCACTGTGGCCCTGGCACAGTCCATCACAAATAGCAATCGTTCCGAACTCACGAGGGATACCACCAGCCTCAAGAATTCCTTCACGCACACTTTGTGCTAATTCTCTGAGATGGATATGTCCTGGAACCAGTTCACTGAATGAATTTGCAATGCCAATGATTGGCTTGCGGAAATCATCATCATCTAGCCCCATACTGTAAAGCAAAGCCCGATGTCCGCTTCTTTCATTACCATTTACGAGAATCCCGCTGCGGTAATTTTTATAGAACATCTTATCCTGCTCACTCATAGTGCTCCCCCTTTCTTTAAATAATGATACAAGTTACATTTCCAGTCCCTTGTTAAAGGCTTTCTGGTTGGAAGCAATTACCTTTGTTTTTCCATTAAACCAGTTTTCAATAGCTTTAAGGATTCCTTCAGGATGCAGAAGCCCTGTTTTCTTTACCATGGTTCCTAAGGCTACAAAGTTGGCACTTTGAATACTGCCCAATTCAATTGCAGTCTTCCGGTAAGGAAAACCAATATGTTCTCCCTTAGCTCCTTCTGCTTTTTTCACTAATTCCGAATCATAGAAGACCAGCGTATTATCGTCGAATTTACCCACATAGCGGTCATATGCAACCTGAGCCAGGCAAAGGATGATATCCGGTTTTTCAATATTAGGATATCCAATTGCGCCATCGCTGATAATAACGTCAGTTTTAGTAAATGTTCCTCTGGCTTCAGACCCGTAGGAAGCAGACATTGTCGCATTCAGCTTCTCCTCATAAAGAGAAGCTGCAATGCCCATGACTTGCCCGATTGAAACTACACCTTGTCCACCCACACCACTTAATACGATTTCTTTTTTCATTGTCATACCTCACTTAATTCTATGGGCCTCAATAATCCGAGCATATTCCGTATAATAATCGTCACGCGGCTCATTCTTCATGCAGCCAACTACAATTTTATCTTCCAACTCTTTATCCGTCATCTTGGCTGCCTGTGCTACCGTTACGCTCCGCTCGTTCATTAATTTCATCATGCGGGAAGCTTCACCCAGTTTATTAAATTTTCCATAATGGGTCGGGCATGCTGAAATCACTTCAATCAAAGAGAAGCCCCTGACCTGCATGCCCTCTTTAATCAGCTGCCTCATCAGCACAGGGTTGAACGCCGTAGTGCGCCCCACATAAGAAGCACCAGCTGCAATAGCGAGTTTGCACAGATCGAAGTTCTTTTCCACGTGGCCATAAGGAGAGGTCTGCGTAATGCTGTGGGTCGGGGTCGTGGCAGAATACTGGCCGCCCGTCTGTCCATAGTTATAGTTATTAGAAACAATTGCAGTCACATTGATGTTTCTTCTGGCTGCATGGATCAAATGGTTGCCGCCGATCGTTGCGCCATCGCCATCACCCATAGTCGCCAGCACATGAAGATTTGGATTTCCCAAAGCGACGCCCGTTGCTGCAGCAAGTGCACGGCCATGCGTTACGTGCATGCAGTTGATATCCAGATAATCATCGACACGACCGAAACAGCCGATGCCGCTGACGAGGCAAATATCATGTTTATCATATCCCAGATCTGCTAAAACAGATGCAATGGACTGAAGAACGATACCATGGCTGCACCCGGCACACCAGGTGTGCGGAAGCTTATTGTACAGCATATAGTCTTTATAGGTTTTCATCAATTTTTACCTCCCTTGTAAGCATCCACAATCTGCTGCGGTGTAATCAGCACACCATCCGTGCGGTTTGCCTGGATAACTTTACAGCCATAATCGTTATACTTCCGTACTTCGCCAGCCAGCTGTCCCAGGTTTAATTCAGCAACTACAACTGTCTTAGCCTGGCTGAGTGCTTTCCGAATTGCTTTTTCAGGCATGGGCCATACAGTCACAAGCTGCAGCATCCCTGCCTTGACGCCTTCGGCACGAAGCATATCCACCGCCGACATAGAACTGCGTACGGAGCAGCCAAAGGAGATGATAATTACATCAGCATCTTCAGTCTTATATTCTCTTGTAATCGCAATGTCATCGACATGCTTTTCGATTTTATCTGTTAAATAATGGGTAACACGGTTAATGTTTTCAGGAGTCGGTCTGAATTCGCCTTTTTCATCATGAGTAGAACCAGTGGTTCTCATCAACAGATCCGGATTCCCTACTGCCACCATAGGTGCAACATCAGTACCTTCATAATTGTAAGGTCTGAAATCAGCCTGTTTTGTTCCAGGAGCCGGAGCTTTACGATTGATGATTTCATCCGGTTCGGGTTCACGGATCGTCACGGTTTCCCGCAGATGACCAATTACTTCATCTGCTAAAAAGATCACGGGAGTACGATATTTTTCTGCCAGATTGAATGCGGTGATAGAGAGATCATAGCAGTCCTGGACAGAAGAAGGAGCCAGAGCAATGATGCTGTGATCGCCGTGCGTTCCATACCGGGCCTGCATCAAATCGCCCTGAGCAGGTTTGGTGGCAGCACCGGTGGACGGGCCACTGCGCTGTACATCATACAGGACGCAAGGAAGCTCGGACATAACACCTAATCCAAGGTTTTCGGACATCAGCGAAACGCCAGGGCCGCTAGTTGCCGTGAATGCCTTCTTGCCTGCCAGAGAAGCTCCCAGGAGGGCAGCCATAGAACTGATTTCATCTTCCATCTGGATATAGATTCCGCCATATTTAGGCAGTTCAGCAGCGGCTCCTTTTGCTACTTCAGAGCTCGGGGAAATTGGGTACCCTGCATAAAACCGGGCGCCAGCTGCAATTGCGCCAGCAACCATGGCATCGTTGCCTTCGATAAAGCGTTTCTCAATTTTTCCCATTTATTTGACCTCCACTTCAATTGCAAAATCAGGGCAACGCATTGCGCAAAGCTTACAGCCAATGCAGTTTTCCAAATGAGCAGCCACAGGGACTTTGCCAACTTCTTGCTCAATTACCTGCTTTGGGCAAAGAGCGGAGCAAATACCGCACTGTTTACAAAATTTACCGTTGATTTTAACTTCATACTTTTTAGTCATACCGATTCCCTCAATTCCTTTGAATCTCCCATTGTTCAGCTATCTGTTTTCATTCTGGACAGTAAAATTGCTTTTATACCATCAACCCAGTTTATTGACCGGGAATTTGGGTTTTCTTCCATTCAGAACATCATCAATGCCCTGAGCAGCATCCATACCCATCTGATCCATTGCTTCAACGGACAATGCCGCATTATGCGGACTTACGGTGATATTGCCAAGAGTAAACAGAGGATTGTCTTTGCTTGCAGGTTCAGTAGCAAAGACATCTATGCCGGCTGCCATGATTGCGTTATTTTTCAACGCTTCATAGAGGTCAGCTTCATTGATAACTCCACCTCTTGCACAGTTCAAAAGGATTGCAGTCTTTTTCATCAATTTGATATTATCTTTATTGATCATATTAATGGTATCTTTCGTTCTGGGAACATGAAGCGAAATCACATCGGACTCTTTAATAAGATCTTCCATGTTTTCTCTTCTTTCGATATCCTTCGGCCATCTGTCTGCAGGAATAAAAGCGTCGTACCCGATAACTTTCATTCCAAAGCCCTTGGATGCCTTTTCTGCGACATGCTGACCAATGCGTCCGCAGCCAATCAAACCTAATACGCGTCCCTTAATCTCAATACTCTTGGTAATGTCACGAGAACCGAAGTTTCCTGTTCTAGTCTGCTTATCCTGGTAGATGATATGGTCTGCACAGGCAAGCAGCAGCGCAATCACATGTTCAGCTACAGCATTCGTATTTGCGGTAGGAGCGTTCGTAACCTGAATTCCTAAATCAGTGGCTGCAGCCAAATCGATTTTATCCGTACCTACGCCATAGCGTGCAATTACCTTAAGTTTTTTTCCAGCTTCCATGATTTTCCGAGTGTAAGGTAAATTCCTTACAAGCATGCCATCACAATCAGCAACAGCTTTGCAGATACTATCCTCGGTCGGGTTTTCCATTACTTCAACAGTATACCCTAAACTTCTTAAGTAATCCTTACCTGCTGCAGTAATATCCTCCGGAATCAGAACTTTAAATCCCATTTTCTCTCCTTCTTTCTTCTAAACATTAAAATAATTCTGATATGACAAATGTTTAAAGACTTACTTTTTATAATCGCTGATATCCAGCCAACTTTTTTAATAAAACGAATTTTCTGTCTTCAGCGCTAGCAATCAGTTTCCGTTTCCCCCTTTTTAATCATTTATCCATTGACTCTATTGTATAAATTATATTATTATAATTCAAATCGTTTATTTTTAGTTTAATTCTTATTTTTTTTTAGAGTTTTTTCGAGGTGTTCTGTCATGGATTTAAAACAAATCGAATACATAGTAAAAATTGCTGAAACAGCCAATATTACCCGTGCTTCAGAGCAGCTGTTCATCACTCAGTCTGCCCTGAATCAGCAATTGCTGAAATTAGAAAACGAGTTGGGAGTAAAACTTTTTGAAAGACATAAAAATCATTTGACTCCCACGGATGCAGGTAAAGTCTACCTGAAGTACGGAAGACAAATTTTGCAGGAAAAGCGGGAAGCATACAATATCATCGGGGATCTGGCACACTTCAATACCGGTCATTTTTCTTTCACATTTTCCCGCGAACGCGGCCTTGATCTATTCGTGGCTACTTATTTTGAATTTCACAAAAAATTTCCTCACATTACTGTTGAACCGCAGGAAATGAGTGTCCATAACCAGCAGCAAAAAATCGTGCAAGGCTATGTTGATTTGGGACTCGTTACGCTGTCCGATGATCAAAAAATTCCGGGACTTACATATAACCACATCCGTTCCGAACCCCTGTTGATTTGTCTGCCTCGTTCATACGTTGATTCTCTGCCATCAATTACTGCAGCATCCATAAATGCATATGTAGAAGAACTGCCCTATCTGGATATCAGAGAGGTGAAAGATTTCCCCTTCGTCCTGATTTCAAAAGGAACTACACTGCGTACAAACGTTGATCGGATCCTTTCAAAGGCAAAACTCAATCCTTACATTCTTTTTGAATCTTTCAGTATCCGTGCTCTCTTAAGGATTGTAGAAGGGGGAATCGCATGCACCATCACATCTGCCGGATATTATAAAAAGGGAATAAAAGATATCGCATTTTTCCGCATTCCTGGTGACCCTACATGGGAAGTATGCACCGTCTATAAAAAGAACACATATATCAGCAAAGCGATGATCTTTTACCAACAGCTAATCCGGGATTACTATAAAAAAAATAATTTTATTTCATCAAAACCTGCGGCAGCATCCACACAATACCCAGAAGGCAATTCATAAAATACCTTCAACCTATTACCCAACATCCGATACAGCATGTTGCATATACTTCACACTTTAAAACACAAAACGGAATCTATTTTTTCGATGCTTCATTATGAATGCTAATATAAAAGTGAGCCATTTAGGATCTAAATGCTCATGAAAAAGTGAGCCACTCTGAAACAAGTTCCCCTATACTAGAGTCAGTAATTTGATTCTAAGGGGATTGATGTTAGGAT
>Ga0256406_1004382_pt1 | contig 16215 bp, 18 predicted proteins | sample RumenRJG_03DNA_FD_185986 | JGI IMG/M metagenome (GOLD analysis project Ga0256406, IMG submission 185986) | Bovine rumen microbial communities from Lethbridge, Alberta, Canada - RJG_03 | ecosystem: Host-associated > Mammals > Digestive system > Stomach > Rumen | place: Canada: Alberta | collected... | reverse complement strand
CCTTTGGATTACTACATAACTAGACATAATCTTAAACTTAATTTGATTTAACTGAACCGCCCACTGCCGAACGGCACGGTGTGGTGGTGTGAGAGGGGCTAGAAAATAGCCTCTACTCGATTTAAACTTTGTTAAAAAATTAACAAGATATTGCTTTTTTTAGTAATTTATCTGCTAGAATGATATAGGAAAAACATTAAAAGAATTTAGGAGGATGAAAAAATGTTTGATTACAAAGGAAAAGTAGTAGCAATTACTGGTGCATCTTCAGGCTTAGGTAAACAAATGGCTGAAGGTTATGCACAACAAGGCGCTGATCTTGTTTTATTAGCAAGAAGAGTTGAAAGACTAGAAGAAAGTGCTAAATTATAGAAGGAACAATACAATGTTGATGTGCTTCCACTTGCATGTGATGTAACTAATCAAGAATCAATTGACAACGCAATTAAGAATATTAAGGAACATTATGGTCATTGTGAAGTTATCGTTAACTGCGCAGGTGGTGAAAAGGGTACAGGCACACCATTAGTTGATTATAAAAGAGAAGATTGGGATTTCACAATCAATCTAGATTTAACATCAATCTTTACATGCACACAAGCATTTGCTAATTTAATGAAACAAGCAATTGCTGAAGGCAAACAAAGCTACGGTAGAGTTATTAATATCGCTTCTATCTATGGTTTAGTTGGTAATACTGCAATTCCAACAATTGCATATCATACAACTAAGGGTGCTGTTGTTAACTTCACTAGAGGTGCTGCAGCTGAACTAGCAACTTCAAATATCACCGTTAATACAATCTGCCCAGGTTATTTCTATACTGAATTAACTACAGAAACATTAGATTCAGAATTCTTCCAAGCATTTGCTAAACAATCTGTACCAATGCAAAGATATGGTAAAGAGGGAGAATTAAATTCAGTAGCTGTATTCTTAGGCGCTGAAGAATCAAGTTATGTAACTGGTCAGGCTATTGCTGTTGATGGTGGTTACACTTGCGTATAAACCAAAATAGATTATAACAAGTAAGAGGCGTTAAATTGCCTCTTTTATTTTGTATTTCTCTATTGAATAAATATTAAATAATCGATATAATAATATCGATAAAATAATATCGAAAGAAGGGAGAAATGTTATATGTCAAAAATGAAGGGCTTTGCAATGTTAAAAATTGGTGAAGTTGGATGGATTGAGAAGGATGTTCCTGCTTGTGGTCCAATGGATGCAATTTGTAAGCCTCTTGCAATTTCTATTTGTACATCAGATGTACATACTGTTTGGGAAGGTGCTGTTGGAGAAAGATTCGACATGATTTTAGGTCATGAAGGTTGTGCTGAAGTTGTTCAAGTTGGTGAACTTGTTAAAGATTTCAAACCTGGTGATCGTGTTATTGTTCCAGCTATTACTCCAGATTGGAATTCACTTGAAGCACAAGGTGGCTATTCAATGCACTCTGGCGGCATGCTTGCTGGTTGGAAATTCTCTAACTTTAAAGATGGTTTAGATGCAGAATTCTTCCATGTTAATGATGCTGATGGTAACTTAGCACATTTACCAGATAGCATTAATGTTGTTGATGCATGTATGTTATCAGATATGGTTCCTACAGGTTTCCATGGTGTTGAACTTGCTGATGTTCAATTTGGTGATACAGTTCTAGTTATTGGTATTGGTCCTGTTGGTCTAATGTCAGTAGCAGGCGCACATATGAGAGGCGCGTCTAGAATAATATGTGTAGGTACTAGACCTAATTGTATTGAAGCTGCAAAATTCTATGGAGCAGATGAATTCATTTCTTATAAAAACGGCACAATTGAAGATCAAGTTATGAAATTAACTAATGGTCAAGGTGTTGATAGAGTTATAGTTGCAGGTGGTGGTTGTGAAACATTTGAATCTGCAATTAAATCATTAAAACCAGGTGGCAAGATTGGTAATGTTAACTATTTAGGTAGTGGTGATTATGTAACTATCCCTAGAGTTGAATGGGGTGTAGGTATGGGCCACAAACAAATCAATGGTGGATTAATGCCTGGTGGTAGATTAAGAATGGAAAAACTTGCTGCTTTAGTAGCTAGCGGTAAATTAGATGTTTCTAAACTTGCATCTCATGTATTTGAAGGTTGGGAACATGTTCCTGAAGCATTACAATTAATGAAAGATAAACCAGCTGATTTAATTAAACCAGTTGTAAAATTTGCGGACTAATATTATGAAGATTCTTGTAGTATCAGGATTTCTTGGTGCAGGTAAAACCACATTTATATCACATTTAATTAATAGAAGTGGATTAAAGCCGGTTATTTTAGAAAACGAATATGGTGATGATTCTTTAGATTCAAAAGTTCTTAAAAAAGATAAGGATTTAGAAATTTTGGAATTCATGGAAGGCTGTGTTTGTTGTAGTAAAAAGGATACTTTTGTTAATTCCTTATTGGCTATTCATGCTTCTCTTACACCAGAATATCTAATAGTAGAACCAAGTGGTGTAGGTAAATTAAGTAATATTATTGAAAACATCAATAAAATTACTTTTGGTGATATCGAATTACTTAATCCTGTACTAATATTATCAATCAACCAACTTGATAATTATCTTAAAGAATATCCTGATATCTACATTGATCAGATTAAGAATGCAGGAATAATTATCTTATCTAAGATTGAAAATGAAAGCATTGAAAATATTAATCAAGCTAAAGAAAAAATATCTAGGTATAACAAAAACGCCAGGATAATTGATAGTCCCTATCAATATGCTGATAAATCATTTTTTGAACAATTAATGAATCACAAAAATGAGGCCGAACTAATTAAAGATGATACATGCAAGGTAGCTAATATTAAACAAGAGTCATTTCTTAACCCTAATTTAAAAAATATAAATCAATTAATAAGTTTATTAGAAGCTACTTTGCGTGATCAGTTCGGTAAAATCGTTAGAGCAAAAGGTGAATTAATAATCAATAATGAAAGAATCAGATTTGATTTAGCTGATAATCAATACGCAATCATCAGTACAGATAATGATGATAGTGAATGCAAATGTGTCTTTATTGGTGAAAATATCAATAGGAATCTATTGTCTAATTATCTTAATATTACAAATAAGAAAATAGATATCATTGGTTTTAATAAAATAAATTCTATTAGACAAGAAAGCTATTACTAATTACGATATAATATTATCGATATAATAATAGTTATTGGAGGATTTATGGGTATTTCCGTATCAACTTTAAGAAGATTACCAGCATATCTTAGAATATTAAAATCATATGATGAAGAATATATTTCATCGACTACAATAGCAGATAAATTAAATCTAAATAGTATTCAAGTAAGAAAGGATTTAGCTTGTATAAGTAGTGTTGAAGGAAAAGCAAAATTAGGTTTTAATACTAAACAATTAGTTAAAGATATTGAAGCCTATCTTGATATCAATAACACAACTGATGTTATAGTTGTTGGTGCTGGTAGAATTGGACAAGCATTAATGCATTACAATAACTTTGAAAATAAAGTAAATATTGTGATGGGATTTGATAGCGATCTACGTAAATGTGACAATAAAAAAATATTTCCTATCAGTAAATTAAATAATCTGGTAAAAAGAATGAATATCCATGTAGCGATATTATCTGTACCAACTAGTAAAGCGCAAGAAGTTTGCGATTTATTAGTAAATGCTGGTATTAAGGGTATTTGGAATTTTACAAGCGTTTATCTTAATGTACCAGATGATGTTGTTGTGAAGAATGAAGATTTATCAGCATCGTTAATGTTGTTGGTAAAACAATTAAAAGAAGAAAAATAATATGAACAAAGTTCCTTATTTAGATTTTAAAGAAGCTAAGTGTAAAAACTGTTATAAATGTTTAAAAACATGCCCGGTTAAAGCAATAAGAATTATCGATAATCAGGCAAAGATAATAGAAGAAAGATGTATTCTTTGTGGTCATTGCACATTAGTATGTCCACAGAATGCCAAAATGGTGCACAGTGATGTTGAATATGTTTTATCTTTATTAAAGAAAGATAAAGTAATTGCTTCAGTTGCGCCTTCTTTTATCAGTAACTTCAATATTAATAGTTTTGCGTCCTTTTCAAAAGCTTTGGAAAAATTAGGTTTTGCATTTGCCCAAGAAACCGCAAGAGGAGCTAAAGCGGTCAGTGATAAATATAGTGAATTATTAGATGGTAATACCTATAAAAACCTTATTACTTCATGTTGCCCATCTATTAATACAATGATTCAATTATATTATCCTGAAGCATTACAATATCTAGCTAAAGTAGATTCGCCTATAATCGCTCATGGCAAGATGTTAAAAAATGAGTACCCAAATCATAAAGTTATTTTTATTGGTCCATGTCTATCTAAAAAGAAAGAATGTCATGATTCTAATGTTATTGATGCTGTATTAACTTTTGAAGAATTAGAATATTTATTTAAAGAAAACAATATTGAACTGATTGATGAAGAAGTAAATGAAGATAGAGAATATAACAAAGCACGCTTTTATCCAATCAATAGAGGTATTATTAAATCATTTGATAAGTTAAATGAGAATTATGTCTATATCAGTGTAGATGGTGTAAATAGAGCAATGAGAGCACTAGATGAGATTAATAATCTTGATCATGTCTTCTTAGAAATTAATGCTTGCGAATCATCTTGTATTGGCGGGCCTTGTAGAGTAAATCATGATTATATTACTGCTAATGCTAAAGTAAGAGAATATGTTAATTCAAGAAAAGAGATAGAAGAAAAACCAATAAAGGTTAATATCGATCATGAATATGAAAATATGTATATTGATGATGAGATAAAAGAAGAAAAGATTATTGAGATATTAAATAAGACTGGTAAATATACAGTTGAAGACGAACTAAATTGTGGAGCTTGTGGTTATAATAGTTGTAGACAAAAGGCTTGGGCTGTAGCTAAAGGATACGCCAATATCAATATGTGTTTACCTTATATGCGTGGTAAGGCCGAGAATTTATCTTATGAAATGATGAAATCTTCTCCTTATGGAATCATCATCATAAACAACAATAGTCTGATCAGCGATATCAATAAAAAAGCTAAAGATTTATTAAAGATTTCAGTTATTCATAATAATGAAGAATCAATAATGTCATATCTGGCAGATCCTGGTATTATGGAGGCTATTGTTAATAAGAATAATATATTAGAAAGCAGAATTGCGATTGATGAAAATACATATATTGATTATTCATTAACCTATATTAATGAACAAGATGTATTCATCATGGTGATGAAAGATGTAACTAGTAAAATCAATTATCTAAAAGAATTAGAAAAAGTTAAGGATGAAACTTTAACAATAACAGATGAGGTTGTTAAAAAGCAGATGAGAGTTGTTCAACAGATTGCATCTTTATTAGGAGAGACTACTGCCGAAACTAAGGTAGCATTATATAATTTAGAGAAATTACTTAAGGATAAAGATGATGAATAGTAATTCTTATATTGATTATGCTTATATCAGTTTTAATAAATATGATGAAGAATTATGCGGTGATACTGTATCTATTAATGATGATGGTACCAATATAACAATAGTACTGGCAGATGGTATGGGCTCTGGGGTAAAGGCAAGCATTCTTTCAACATTAACAGCTAATATTTTAAATACGATGCTTAAGAATAATATTGATATTGAAGAAAGTGTTGAAACTTTAATTGATACTCTTCCTGTTAATAATGATAATGGTGTAGCATATTCAACGTTTTCCATCGTTAATATGTCTCGTGATGGCAAAGGTGTATTATATGAATTTGATAATCCTAAATATATTTATATGAGGGATAATAATATTCAAATTTTAAATGAAGAAGAATTTGATGTTTATGGGAAACGTATCACTAAAGCAATTATTAATCTTAAAGATAATGATTATATATTATTGATGTCTGACGGGGTTCCTTATGCAGGTGCTGGTAGTACATTAAACTATGGTTTTTCTAGAGATAACATTATTGAATATCTAAAACAAAGAGTAAATAATGATATGTCTAGTAAACAGATTGCGACTGTACTAGCCAGAGCATGTGTTGACTTATATATGCAAAAACCATATGATGACACTAGTGTTGTTGTGATTAAAAAAAGAAAAAGAAATAGTGTTTCAATTATGATAGGGCCAGCTAAGAATAGTGATGATGATGAAATATATGTAAAGAATTTTTTAGAAAATAAAGATTATCGTATAGTATGTGGAGGTAGTACATCTAAGGTAGTAAATAGATATTTAAATGAAGATATCATCATGTCTGATGTTGAAAGCGATATTCCTCCTTATGGTCATAGTAGTAGCATTCAACTGATCAGTGAGGGTATATTAACTTTGAAAAGAGTAAATGAACTTGCGAAAAAATATTTAGATAACAAATATCTAGAATATGAAAATGAAAAAAAAGATGATGCGGCAACAAAGATAAGTGAAGTATTATTTGAAAAAGCTTCTGATATAAATTTCTATGTTGGTCATGGTATTAATTTAAATCATGTAGGTATTATTGAAGATGATAAATTTGTAATAGTTAATGAACTGATAGATAGTTTAAAAAAGATGAATAAAAATATAAATCGATATGATTATTAGAAAGGAGAGCTTATGTATAAAATTGTAAGCAAAAAGGCTTTGAATCCTACAGTTATCCAAATGGAAATTGAAGCTCCATTAGTAGCTAATAAGGCAAAGCCAGGTCAATTCATCATATTAAGAGTTGATGAGGAAGGTGAAAGAATTCCTTTAACTGTAGCAGATACTGATAAGGAAAATGGTACAGTTATGATTATCTTCCAGATAGTTGGTGCAACAACTGAAATATTAAATCATAAAAATGAAGGTGATTATATTGAAGACTTTGTTGGGCCATTAGGTAAGGCTAGTGAACTTGAAGGAAAAAAGAAAGTTTGTATTGTTGGTGGTGGTGCTGGTTGTGCTATTGCTTGGCCTGTTGCTAAAGGTTTCCATGAATTAGGTGCTGAAGTAACAAGTATCATTGGATTTAGAAATAAAGATCTATTAATTCTTGAAGATGAATTTAAAGCATGTTCAGATAAAGTAATAGTTATGAGTGATGATGGATCTTATGGTAGACAAGGTAATGTTACTGTTCCATTAAAGGAAATGTTAGAAGCTGGTGAAAAGTTTGATGAAATAGTAACTATTGGTCCATTAATCATGATGAAATTTGTTACTGAAACAGCAAGACCATTTAATGTTCCAGTTATGGCTTCAATGAATCCAATTATGATTGATGGAACAGGAATGTGTGGTTGTTGTAGATTGACATTAAATCAGGATGGTAAGAAAGTAACTAAGTTTGCTTGTGTAGATGGTCCTGACTTTAATGCTTATGAAATTGATTTTGATGAAGCAATGTCTAGAAATAGAATGTATGCTGATTTTGAAAGACATGCTTATGAAGATGCATGCAATTTATTCAAAAAGGAGGTAGCATAATGGCTGGTATAATTCCTAATAAAAATGAAATGCCTGTTCAAGATCCAAAGGTTAGAGCGCATAATTTTGAAGAAGTTGCTTTAGGCTATAGTGCTGAAATTGCTGTTGAAGAGGCAAAACGTTGTTTAAATTGTAAGAACAGACCATGTGTTGCTGGCTGTCCTGTTAATATTCAGATTCCTGAATTTATTTCTAAGGTTAAAGAAGGTAATTTTGAAGAAGCATATAAAATTATCTCTGAAACTTCTTCGTTACCTGCGGTATGTGGAAGAGTATGTCCACAAGAAACACAATGTGAAGCTAAATGTACAGTTGGTATCAGGTTTGAACCAGTTGGTATTGGTAGATTAGAAAGATTTGTAGCTGATTATCATAATGCTAATGCTACTGAAAAAGCTAGTGCGCCTGCTGCTAATGGACACAAAGTTGCCATTGTTGGTTCTGGTCCTTCAGGACTTACTTGTGCTGGTGATTTAGCTAAGAAAGGCTATAAGGTAACAGTATATGAAGCATTACATACTGCTGGTGGAGTATTAGTATATGGTATTCCTGAATTCAGATTGCCTAAGAGTATTGTTGCTAAAGAAGTTGAAACCTTAAAACAATTAGGTGTTGATGTAGAGACTAATGTTGTTATTGGTAAAACATTAACAATAGATGAATTATTTGATATGGGATATGAGGCTATCTTTGTTGGATCTGGTGCAGGATTACCTAACTTTATGAATATTCCTGGTGAATCTTTAAAGGGTGTATATTCTGCTAATGAATTTTTAACTAGATCTAATCTAATGAAGGCTTATAAAGATAAACCAGTTACACCTATTATGAAGGGTGGAAAGGTTGCTGTTGTTGGTGGTGGTAATGTTGCAATGGATGCTGCTAGAACAGCGCTAAGACTTGGTGCTGAAAAAGTATATATTGTATATCGTCGTTCTTTAGAAGAACTTCCTGCTAGAAAAGAAGAAGTTGAACACGCAATGGAAGAAGGAATTGAATTCTTACTATTACATAATCCATTAGAGATATTAGGATATGAAAATCCTGATGACCCTAGAGATCCTAAGAATGGTTTTGTTAAGGGTATGAGATGTATCAAGATGGAACTAGGTGAACCAGATGATTCTGGTAGAAGAAGACCAGTAGCAATACAGGGTAGTGAATTTGAAATTGATGTTGATGCTGTAGTAATGTCTATTGGCACTTCACCAAACCCATTAATAAAAGATACAACAGAAGGTTTAGAAGTTAATAAACATGGTGGCATTATTGTTAATGAAGATGGTTTAACTACCAGAAAAGCTGTATATGCTGGTGGTGATGCTGTTACTGGAGCTGCTACAGTAATATCTGCTATGGGTGCAGGTAAATTAGCCGCTAAATCAATTGATGAATATTTAAGTAAAAATTAAAGATGAAAATTTATATTTGCGCAAATGGTTATACTGATTATCAGGTAAAACAAGCAATTGAATGTGCTAATAAATTAACTTTATTGAATCATGAATGCTCTGTAAATGAAAATCCTAAATTATCTTATAATCTATTTCCAGCAAGTGAAGCTGATCTAATTGTTTCATTAGGAGGAGATGGGGCACTACTTCGTGCCAGTAAGATAGCACTTAATGAGAATAAGCCATTATTAGGTATTAATTCTGGTAGATTAGGATATCTTTGCGCAATGTCTTTAGACGAAGTTGATAATTTTGATGAAACATTAAATAAATGTAAGATTAAAGAAAGAACTATCTTACAGTTAGAATATAATCAGAAAAAATATCAAACTTTAAATGATGTAATTGTCGCAAAACCGGATTTTGGTAGAACCGTTGATTTAACTGTTAATGTTGAAAATAAAACATTGATGAAAGTTAGAGGAGATGGTTTAATCATATCTACACCAACTGGATCTACTGCTTATAATTTTTCAGCTGGTGGACCAATATTAGATAATGATAGTAAAGTATTATCTATTACACCAATATGTCCTCATGATAAAAGTGGTTATCCATGCGTTATTAATGATAATAAAGAAATAAAAATTATTGTGAATCATGATGATGCGCTTATCTATGTGGATGGTGAATTGATTGGTAAAACTAAAGATATGATTGTTGTTAATAAAGCGATAGACAAATTAAAATTATATACTAAAGAATAACAAACTCTACTTAAATAATCATGGGGTAAGCAAAGATCGGATATAGCTATATTCGATCTTTTATTATTTTATAGAGTTATAATAAGAATAATAGATAAATATAAAAATATTATTTATTAAGATAGAATAATATTGAAAGAAAGATAAGGGATAAATATATGAAACTAAACTATAAGAGAACATTTTTGGTAGGTCTAGCTTTTTTATCGATATGTGCTTTTTGGCAATTATATGATAATGTTATACCACTTGTATTAACTAATACATTTAATTTAAATGAAACATTCTCAGGCGCTATTATGGCCGCCGATAATATCTTGGCATTATTCTTATTACCACTTTTTGGTTCATTATCAGATAAGAAGGAAACTAAGATTGGTAAAAGAATGCCGTTTATATTATTAGGTACTGGTTTAGCAGTTATATTAATGAATATCCTTCCTATTTTAGATAATTCATATTATGAAAAGGCAAGTACTTTTAAATTAATATCTTTTGTTATTGTATTAGGACTATTATTGATTGCAATGGGAATTTATCGTTCTCCTGCTGTAGCTTTAATGCCTGATGTTACACCTAAACCATTAAGATCAAAGGCTAATGCCATTATTAATTTAATGGGTGCAGTTGGTGGAATTATTTATTTAGCTATTGCGGCAATATTATATCCAAATTCAAAAGTAGCAGGACTAAGTCACGTGAATTATCAGATATTATTTATTGTTGTTGCAGCTATTATGTTTATATCAGTAGCTTTATTATATATCTTTATTAAAGAACCAAAATTAGTTAAAGAAAATAAAGCATTAGAAGAAGCTAATCCCGAATGGAACCTAGCAGAAGATGATGGTTCAGGTAATGAAACACTTCCTAAAGAAGTAAAAAGATCTTTAATGTTTTTACTTGCTTCAATTGCTTTGTGGTTTATTGGTTATAATGCAGTAACAACCTGGTTTACAACATATGTATCAGTTGTAATGGGGCAAGGTTTAGGAGGAGCTAGTACCTGTTTGTTAGTTGCAACAGCTGGTGCCATAGTATCTTATATTCCAATTGGTAATATTGCCTCAAAGATAGGTAGAAAGAAAACTATCATGTTTGGAATTATTCTTTTAGCTTCAATGTTTGCTTTAGGTTTTGTTTTAACAAGCATATATAAATCAATAAATATAATTATGTTTATCTGTTTTGCCATTGTTGGTCTAGCATGGGCAGCAATTAATGTTAACTCATTACCAATGGTAGTAGAAATGTGTAAGGGTTCTGATATTGGTAAATTTACTGGTTATTATTATACTGCTTCAATGGCAGCACAGATTGTAACACCAATATTAGCTGGTACCTTAATGAGAGTGATATCATATAAAGTATTATTTATCTATGCTGCATTATTTGTATTACTATCATTTGTTACAATGACTCAGGTAAAACATGGAGATCAGAAAATAGAAGTTAGAAAGGGTATTGAAGCCTTTGTAGATGCATATGAGGATATGGCAGATTAATGAAATATCTTAAACAATTTTCAATTATAATAACAATCTCTTTTATTGGAGAATTATTACATCACTATATACCACTTCCCATACCAGCAAGTATCTATGGTATAGTTTTCTTATTTTTAGCTTTATTATTTAAAATAATTAAACCTGAACAGATTAAAGATTCATCTAACTTTTTGATTGAAATTATGCCAATCATGTTTGTTCCAGCGGTAGTTGGATTAATGGATATATTTAATGATATTAAAAATAAAATAATTATTTATCTATTAATAATAATGATTTCAAATATATTAGTATTTATGATTAGTGGTCTATTATGTCAGCTTGTTATAAAAGATAAGGAGAATGATAATGAATAATTTTATAAATAGTTCTTCTTATTTTGGAGTAGTAATAACATTATGTCTTTATTTTCTTTCTTTAAAGCTTAAGAAAAAAATAAAACATCCTTTATTTAATCCTCTTTTAATAACAATCCTTTTAGTAATATTAATATTATTAATTTTTAATATTAGTTATGATTCTTATTATCAATCAGCCAAATATATTTCATATTTATTGACTCCTGCAACAATAGCGCTGGCTTTATCTTTGTATGAGCAATTAGATAAATTAAAAGAAAATTATTTAGCTATTATTGTTGGTATTTTCTCAGGTGTAATAAGTAGTATGACATCGATATTTCTTTTAAGTAAATTATTTAAATTAAATAAAGCTGAATTTGTTACACTTCTTCCAAAGTCTATAACAACAGCAATTGGTATGTCAGTTTCAGAAGAATTAGGTGGTTATGTTTCAATAACTGTTGCTGCCATTATTATTACAGGAATAGCTGGCAGTATATTCTCAGAAATATTATTAAAATTATTTGGCATTAAAAATGCTATCGCAAAAGGTGTAGCTATAGGTACTACATCACACGCTATAGGCACATCTAAGGCAATGCAGATAGGTAAAATAGAAGGAGCTATATCTTCTTTATCTATTGTTGTAGCAGGTTTACTTACTGTAATACTTGCAGGTATTATCGCTGGATTATATTAATTATTTATTTTGTATGGGGGTTTTAATATGCAACATGAAATAGTAGATAGGCATCCATTATTAGATGAAAATGGTCATTTAATTGAATGTGGTTATGCCAAGAATTTAATTTTAGATTATGATCGTAAAGCTATTAAAGCTAATAGTTTAAGAATTAAAGAATGGGATTATTATTTAGTTTATAATGATGGTTTTGCTGTTGCATTAACTATTGATGATAATTCCTATATGGCATTAGATTCTATTTCTTTAATTAATTTTAAAGAAAGATGGGAGATAACTAATTCTCCAATGAAATTTATGACTTTAGGAAAAAGAAATTTTCCAAGCAGTTCTAAAACTGGAGATATTAGAGTAGATGGTAAAAATTATTATATTGAATTTATTAATAAGGATAATAAGAGAATATTAAACTTTAAGATGGATAATTTTAAAGACAATAAAAATATAGAGGGTAGTATAACATTAGAAGATAATAATGGTGAATCTATGGTTATTGTTACACCATATAAAGAGAGCAAGGTTCATTTTTATTACAATCAAAAAATAAATTGTATGCCAGCTAGTGGAAGAGTGGTGTTTGATAATAAAGAATATATATTTGAAAAGAATAATAGTTTTGGAACACTAGATTGGGGAAGAGGTGTCTGGACTTATAAGAATACATGGTACTGGGGATCTGCTTCAGGAGTAGTTGATAATCATTTATTTGGTTTTAATATTGGTTATGGCTTTGGGGATACCAGTAAGGCTAGTGAGAATATGCTTTTCTATGATAATAAAGCACATAAATTATCTGATGTTAAATTTAATATTCCAAGAAAAGATGGTAAAGATGATTATATGTCTCAGTGGACTTTTACTAGCGATGATGGAAGATTTGAAATGGATTTTGTACCAATTATTGATAGAGCATCCAATACTGATTTCATAATTCTTGGTTCTAATCAACATCAAGTATTTGGTAAATTTTCTGGTAAATGTATTTTAGATGACGGTAAAGAAATTATCTTAAATGATTTTGTAGGCTTTGCGGAAAAAGTATCAAACAAGTGGTAGTACTTTTCGTTATTAATTCACGATGAGTATTATAATAAAAGAGTATTTATGAAAATATTTATTTGTGCAAATGGCTATACTGATACACAGACTAAACAAGCTATTGATTGTGCTGAAAAATTAAAGAAGCTTGGACATCTATGCTCAGTAGATGAAAATCCTAAATTATCTTATTTTGAATTTCCTGTTGAAGATAGCGATTTAGTGATGTCTTTAGGTGGTGATGGAGCATTGCTTAGAGCTAGTAAAATAGCTTTACAATACCATAAACCTTTAATTGGAGTAAATTCAGGTAGACTAGGATATCTATGCGCAATGGCTTTAGATGATATTGATGATTTTGATAATATTATTAACCAAGTACATCTAGAAGATAGAACAATGTTAGAGATTGTTTATAAAGGAAGAAGCTATTTTGCCTTAAATGACATTATTGTTTCTAAAACTGATTTTGGTAAAACTGTTGATTTAACAGTTAATTGTAATAACAAGGAGTTATTAACAACAAGAAGTGATGGTCTAATAATCGCAACACCAACTGGTTCTACTGCATATAATATTTCTGCTGGTGGTCCAATATTAGATTTAGATGGTAATATGCTTGTTGTTACACCAATATGTCCACATCTAGCTACCAGTCATCCTTATGTTATAAATGATGATAAAAATATTGAGATTATTGTTAATCATGATGATATTGGAATATTTGCTGATGGTGTATTTATCAGTAATACCAAAGATAAAATTAATATTGTTAAGGCAAAGGAAAAACTTAAATTATATTGTAAATAAAAAGAAGCTTATCATTTTAGATAAGCTTCATTATTTATAGATTTGCTTTTAATACAGCCTTAAGATCAGCTATACCTTCATTTCCAGATTTTAATAATTCTTCAACTGATGGATTAGATGCTTCTCTAGTTGATAATATTTGTAATATCATAGCTAAATTAACACCGGTAATTACCTGAATATTATCATTATCTAAATCTTCCGCAACTATTCTAGCCATACAGTTACATGGTGATCCAAATAACATATCACAAAATACTATAACGCCATCACCAGCATCAACTTGTGCAATCGCTTGTTTTAATACATCCACAAATTCATCAGGATTATCATCTGCATTTAAACAGCAGGCTACTAATTGTTCTTGTTCACCAAAGAACAATTTTGATGTATCCAATATGCCTTGAGCCATAGGCCCATGGCTTGTTATAACTATTCCTTTCATTGTTTTCCCCCCCATTCATATTATCAGTATAACATGATGCTATAATGATGTTGATAGGGGGTAATAATATAATTGATGGATATTAAAAAGCAATATTTTGATTTGATAAAAAAAGCAATAATTGATGCATATGATAAGCAAAAATATCAATTAAAAGAAGTTGCCAAAATGTTTGGTGAGTGCATGGAAAACAAAGGCGTTGTGCAATTGTTTGGTGTTAAACATGGCGAAGAATTCATGAATGAACTTAATTATCGAGCTGGTGGTATAGCTAATTACCATGGCTTAAGATTAAGAGATATGATGCTTAAGGGATTAATAAAACAAGAAGATATCGATAGTGGTGAAATATATAATAATCTAAGTGTCATCGATAAATTTAAAGAAGCTTTTGTAATGGATGATAGAGATATGTATTGTCTGATTAGTTATTATGGTAATGAGCCATTAATAATTGAGATAGCAAGAAAGGCCAAAGAAAATAATCAAAAAGTTGTTGCTGTAATAAATAAGAAAGCATATGATACAACTGATTCATCATTATTAGAATATTGCGATTTATATTTAGATATGAATAGTGATATAGATGATATTGCTTTAGATATCGATGATATAAAAGTTGGACAGCTTTCTTCTACTGTTTCTAATGTAATAGCTCAGATGCTTACTGCTGAAGTATATGAATATTTTATTTCTAAAGGTAAACAGGCACCCGTATTATTATCCGCAAATATCAAAGGAGCTGATGTTCACAATAACTCCCTAACAGACCCTTATGGAAGGAGGATCAGATAATGATAGATGCTAAAACATTTAAAGATGAAATTATGTCTTTATTAGATACATTATATGATTCTCAAAAAGATAATATGGAAGAAACAGCGCAATTATTTAAGAAGTGTATAGAAAATAATGGTGTCATTCATATCTTTGGATCAGGACATTCAGTTGGACTTGGAATTGATATAACAAATAGAGTTGGTGCCTTAGTACCTATTCATATCATGGAAATGTCTGATTTTGTTACAAAAGGAAATATAACAAGCGAAGAATTTTTAGATACTAAGAATATTTTTGAAAGAAAACCTGGTGTTGCTTCAAAATTATATGAACTATATGATATAAAACCACAAGATGTATTTGTTATTATATCTAATTCAGGAATCAATGGTATTGTTATTGATATTGCTGATCTTGCTAAGAAAAACAATCATCAAGTTGTTGTTATAACTTCTATGAAACATACCTTAGCAGAAGAACCAAGACATCCAAGTGGTAAAAAATTGTATGAGTTTGGTGATATTGTTATTGATAACTGTGGTCCTCATGGTGATGCTTTAATTCAAACCGATACAGTTGCTAAAGTATGTTCAGTAAGTTCAATATGTAATAATTGCTTAGCTCAAGCTATTGCTGCAAGAACAATCGAATTATTAAAGAATGATAATTATGATTTACCAGTATTAAATGGTGATAAGAAACATGATGATGTAATTAAAAATAAATATGAAGGGAGAATCTAAATGTTATTTGAATATGGTGATAAATTAATTGAAGTAATCAAAGAAGCTGAAGAAGTAAATAAAGATACAATTAAATTACTTGCAGAAAAAATTGCAGAGAATATTGAAAACGATAAAATGATTCATACCTTTGGCACTGGCCATTCACATATGATTGGTATTGAATTATTTGCTAGAGCT
>Ga0256406_1004381_pt1 | contig 16218 bp, 11 predicted proteins | sample RumenRJG_03DNA_FD_185986 | JGI IMG/M metagenome (GOLD analysis project Ga0256406, IMG submission 185986) | Bovine rumen microbial communities from Lethbridge, Alberta, Canada - RJG_03 | ecosystem: Host-associated > Mammals > Digestive system > Stomach > Rumen | place: Canada: Alberta | collected... | reverse complement strand
CATGGGAATGTATGAGATGTCCGTACTCCACACTTGATTTGGATGGTCTATCCCAAGATGGCGTAACAGATACGGATGGAAGTACTCTGGCTTTCCCCCTTTAGACAGGCACTTCTGAGGATAGATGATGGATGATCCCGCGAATACCAACAGCACCTTCGGACGTTCATCCTTGAACAACTTTGTTTCCAGGATTACATCAACATTCTGGAACCCACGCTTGTTTTTGTTTAGACGAATCTCCTCACGTTTCAGATCCTGCTCTGTGACAAACTCATCCTTCACTATCTCCACACGGGTGACGGCCAGCACGATCTGTATGTTACCGTTCTGGAAGGGATTCATCTCTATTAGTCCGCCTATCTGCACCAGACTATTAGACCTAAGCTTTGTGCGGTCGTTATGATTGATCTTCAATGTCAGTGTCGCAGGTGAGTTGACATCACGCAGTTCATCATAGGCAAACTGCCACTGAGGGTTTTGATTTGCGCGTTGGATGTATATCCCTCGTACCCATACGATGTCATTAGGCTTCTTCCGTTCAAAGTAGTTACGGAAGATTCCAATCATCTCCACAGGAGTATAGGCCACATGTGCCGGCAAGTTAGAATTGTCTTGTGCCATAGGGTAATAAATAAGGTATGGCAAAAATACGCAATTTTAATTAAAAATCATACACCTGTTAGCAGAAACTAATAAAAAAGCCTGGCAACTTCACCAAAAGGCAAGCTGTCAGGCAATTTTAATGACTGTTGGGCGCAGGACAAAGGCTAACCGAGAGGATCATCCTCCGAGAAGCGGGCATATTCCGGCTCGTAGTTCAGGCGGATCACCAACGGCGGACATGACCGCACTTTCAAAGTCTTCAGAAAAGCTTTCCTGCGCAGGTCGTTTCCTTTCATATCCGTGGTGATGCCGTAGAAATCCGGTCTCATCAGCAGGAACGCCTGGTCGACATCATCCTGCATAGCCACTTTGTCCGGGATGTCGAAGCTGTTGTCAGCAAATTCTCCCAGATATGTTTCTTCCACTCCAGCATGCCCTATGCTCTGCTGAGAGGAGAATACGATGGTGATTTTGTAGTATTTCGCCATTCGCTTGAAACCCTGGACGAGCAGTCTCATCAGCTCAGGAGGTGTGACGATTTCTTTCGCATCAGGATTGATGAGGATCAGCTGAATGTAGTCGATGAACACTATTCTGATGCCATAGTGCTTCACTGCATAGATGATCTGTTCCTGAATGTCATCGATGGTGAATGATGTTTCTTCAATGAACAAGGGTGCAGCTTTGAGCTTCACGAGTGACTTGTTGAACTCCTCGAACTGTTCCTGTGGCACCCTGTATCTCACCAGCCACTGGTACCCGATGGAGCAGTAGTTTGCCAGCAGCCTGTCCACTACCTGTTTCGTTCCACACTCGATAGCGAAGAATAGTGTTGGGATGCCTCTGTCTACGGCGATCTGCTTGACCAGGCTTGTGAGCAATGTAGTCTTTCCGATACCTGAGTCACCACAGATGGCTATCACCTCACCTGGCTGCCATCCTGAGGTGTGCTCATCCAACGTCTGGAAGCCAGTGGGGATGCTCTTCACGCCAGCTGTACCTGTCCCGTAGGAAGTATATCCCTCGGTCTCAGGAGATAATCTTTTAACCTTTTCCATAATGATACAATATTTGTTTTGCAATTCTCTTGTGCCTTCTCCGTATTATCGGTGCTGTCTTCTGAGTAGACGGTCACCACAATGGTTTTCAGGTAGCGTGTCTTGTGATATTCAGCGATGAAGATGTCCTGATACTCACTCATGTCCAACCGACCATCCGTAATGGGGATGGTCAGAGTGACGCCTGTGATTACCGACTCTATGATGGACGGTATGTAGAAAGATCCCACCATCGTAGGCAGCATCTTGCCGATGGCACCATACACCACCTTCAACACCTCTGTCTTTTCAGAGTCAAGTATCGCCAGTCCTGTACTTGTGTTCTTGCAGAACACGTTCATGATGCCCTTCTCCGGCAGCTTTGGAACTGCCTTCAACACCTCCGGAGTAATCAGATGGAACCCCGGCCCCTGTGGGCGAATTGTAACTTCTTCTTGTACTATCATTGTTGTCAGTTGAATGTTTTTATAAAAGTGAGGCTACTGTAAGGGGTAGCCTCACAGTTGAAATCAATTTATAACTCTGCTAATTTTTCTGGCCACAAAGTATGGAATCCCTTCCTCCCTGTGGCCTCCCAATCGCTATCGGGTAATCAGTATGGAAAACAACATTCCATCATCTTATCAATCGTATGAAAACAATATCTGTATTCATCACCATGGTTCATCTGGTTTTACGCTCTGGTGACCTCCTTGGCACGGTTGTTACCGAACCAACGGCCGTCCTTTCCCTTGTTGGCGGACATACGGATGTCTACGGATAGCTGATCACCCACTTGGATGTTGAACTTCTCGATGTCGTCACCGAAGACGTTAAACACACAGATCTGCGGCTTCTCCCCACCCGGGATCTCGAGGACACAATCCTGTACTTTCCAATCGTGTCCGTTCTTGTTGCCCTCGCGAATGGGGCACACTTCTGTAATCTTACCTGTTATAACCATAATTGATGAATTTATTAAGTTCTCCGGAGCTTGTGCTCCTTCGTTATCTCTTGTTGTCAAGCAATCTTCGGGGTATTCCACGAATACCATCCCCATCTCTTCTGCATTCCTTTCCCTTATGGGATGCCGTTTCAGCCGTGGGGAGAAGTAGACTACATCGCAGCCATGAGTGACGAAATATCCATCCTCTCTCAGCCTGTATTCCATGTTGAGCCTGCTCTTGTCTGATCCCAGTTTGCGGTTCATCTCCGGTGACAGCCCACATGAGACGTAGAACTCCTCCAGCTCGTAGGCTTTAGCTACTGCCTCACTGGTCATCCTGTTCCTTGCCTCTTTGCTGACGGTCAGTCCCATCTCCTTGGCTATCTTTCCAACCCGTCGAGCAGATACGCCGCACATCTCGGCAATCTTCTTGAATGGGTACATGCCAATGTAGGTCTTTATCGTTTCCTCGATCTTCATCCTGGTTTCTGACTTTGCTGCCTTCTGCAGGCCCAGCTCCTTTGCTTTCCTGGCAACCATTGTCTTGCTGATGCCCAGCAGGACGGCTACCTCCCTGAGGCTGCATACCGGAAATCTCTGTCTCAACAGTTCCAGCTGCTCGCCCGTCCACTCGATATGTGTCCATGAGTTATGCTTCTTCAGCCCCAGCCAGTACGCCTTCCACTGGACGGCCCTTGCAGAGATACCAAGCATTGCGCCGATCTCTGCATTACTCTTTGTGGGGTACTCCTCCTTCAGGATGCGCAGCATGTCTTTCGTCCAGTTGATCATAGTCGTAAAGAGTTACAGCAGCGTCTCACGCTGCTTCAGATATTTCTTCAACTCATCCCTGTTTTTATCGATGCACCAAATCAGCATGGCGCTAACCATGTTTCCCTTGCCCATGTTGTTGACATTCAGCAAGTCTATGGTGTCCATGACTCGGGTATCGATCAGCACACAGCGTGTCGTGATCTTCTTTGTCCGGTTCAAGTATTCCTGCTCGTAAGCCTCCAGGCACTTGAAAAGGCTCGTTCTCTCGTTAGCCTCTACGATTTCCTTTTCAATATCTTCCCGCTGCTCAGTGAATGCGTCATCCCCCTTGATCTCTACTTTCTTTCCCTCAGGTTCAGATTCAGGCTCAGCAGCATCCTTCTCAGCTTTGGCACTAACCTCAGCCGAAACTTCCGTTACAGGAGACTGCGGATCTACCTGCTCATCAGCCTTCTCATTATCCTTCTCAGCAGGGATTTCATCTGTAGGAGGCATCGTGTCTTGTTCCCTCATACGCAACAGGTCACGAATAGAAGGGTTCTGACCTTTCTTGGGGTTGGATTTGTTGTCTGCCATCTTTATATCTCATTAAATATTTGTCTGTAGATGAATTGGAAACAGTTCTGCACGGCTTCAAGCTGGCCTTTCTCAAAGTAAAGCGTGTTGATATGCATCATCGTAGCAAGGTACTTGATAGGAGGGGCAAGCGTACCCTCGTTGGAGAGAATCAAGTCCATGTCTGACCACAGTTCATGCTCGATGGCCTTGCCAATTCTGCTGTCAAACTTGTTCAGGATGAAGAAAAGATCGAAATGAGCCTTGTAGGGATTGTCTATCAGTTTGTGATCGGGCGTTTCTATCTTATCCTGCTTCATCAGTCTAAGGAACTTTCTGTAAAGTTTCAGCGACTCCCACGAAGTAGTATCATAACCAAATGGAGTGATGGCCACATCAGCACGCTGGAAGATACAAAGAAGCGTATCCTCATTCAGGTTACCCGGTGTATCCACGACCACAACATCTACACCTTCGGCAATCTTGTCGAGGCATTCGTTGACATGTTCGAAGTTCTCTTCTATGGTATGGTCACCCTTCAAAGAGATTTGGAAGCCCTGCACCTTGTAGAGCACTGGCTTGTCAGGATGTGCAGTGAGGTCGATCTTCCTTGCCTGCACCAATGATCCCTGATAGTCGAAGTCTGCCAGTGCCAACTTCTTGCCTTTCATGGCCAGGAAGTTGCCAAACATAGCGCAGAGCGTGGACTTTCCGGATCCTCCTTTCTGGTTTCCAAAGACGATATATTTCTTCTCCATTCGTTACGATTTTCGCTTCAGTGCTGGAGCACTTTCAGCTTTACAATCGCAAAGTTAAGAGTAGGAAAATTAAATAGAGAGGAATAATCTAATATTAACTAATAATATAGAATTATATTCTATATACTATAATATTATAGTAATAATCGTTAATGATATTAGGATAATTAGGTATTTTAGCCTTAAAAGAATAAATATATGTTAATTTTGAATTATATCAGTTTTTCTGCTTACTTCTCGTGCAAGTCAGGATGTATAAGAACAAAAAAATAGCGACATCCACGATGCCGCTATTCTTATGTGCTATTGGGCTAACAACTAATTGCCCTTAGTTCATGTCTACCACCATCTCCTTTGACCTATTCTTGCCTGATGGATCGTCCCAGCTAATTTTGATTCTCTCATGAGGTCTGTTACCCTGATTAAAATAGTGAACATCAAAATTCTGTTGGGGTAGTAACTGAGGATAGGGGAGATAGTCGTTCTCTATTATCAACTCGATGAAGTCCTCCTTGTCAGAAACGATTTCGAAGTTGATATTTGTTGCAGTAGCACGCCCTCGATTATAGAATCTAAGCAGATTCGTTTTGTTTGCACCTGCAGTCTCTACTACGTTCACTTCAACATCAGCCTTTTTCTGTTCCTCTTCTTCTTTTTGCTTGGCCTCCAAGTCATATTCCTTGATGGCAAGGTCCATATTCTTAATCTTTCTGTCCGACAAGAAAGACTTTGCCAAGGCAATAATCGCAACCAGCAAGCTGCCCAGTGCTATCCAATCTGATACATTCATTCTTAGAACCTTATACTTTTAATCATATTCTGCAACTCCTTTTCGATGTCTTTTTGGACATCATTAACGAGGAGTTGTTGTTCATCTCCAATCCTCTTCTGATTCAGATTGACAAGTTCATCATAACCGCCATAGTATTTGCGATTGCATTTCTTGCATGTGATGACTCCTGTATCCTTGTCAGTTTCAAAATAATCTTCTCCACCGCATGTTGCACATTGCAGATGAATTTCTTTGCTATAGTCATCTTTCATATACTACCAGCATATTCTTACTCTATGACACAATTCGGTTTCACCCTTCGTAGTACATTAAGATCGTTTGGTAGCTTTCTTGGGAAAAAGCTTATCGAAAAGCTTCTTCCAACAAGCTACCTCTTCCTCGGTAATATCAGGAGCCTTCTTACTTATCAGTCTGTTTTTGGCATCTTTGGCCATCTTGACTTTATATCCCTTTTCAAGCTTCACACCGTGATTGATAGCGAACGCTTCTAATTGTGGTAAGATTGCATTGTTTTCATCATATTCATCTTCAAAGGCATCATCCTCGCAATCGCGGAACAACTTATTCTCAATGAACTTCGCGACAAGTGAATAGGGTATCAGATCCTCTATCTCTGCATTCTCCTTGCCCACGATGCTTCCAATCTCTATTATTTTATCGGTATCACCACTATACAAACCACTTTGCAGTTTCTTCAGATAATCCTTTCCGCTCTTATCTGAATCCAGTATCACATAAGGCAACTCTGATTTTGCTCCCAAGAGGCTGACAATGCCAGACACTCCCCTCACGCCACCCGAAGGTACGAAGACAACTTCTTTATTTGGCGAGAATTTCTTGTGAGCTATCAGATAGTTCTTTATCATGTTCAGATAAATCTGGTCAGAAGGGCCTTCTACGATTACAGGTTCACATCCCTGTAATAAGATGTCGGACACAGATAAGCCAAGAGCAGCGTGTACCGCATAGATAGACTGCTCATTAAGCTTATCATTACCCTGTCTTAAATCGCTAGAGGCTACGGTATAGCCATCCTTGTCCACATAAACGACCCTGCATCTATCGATGTTAGACGAATCAATGATAAATGGTGAATGTGTGGTGTTGATAATCTGATTTTTCTCTGATAGCGCGTCGAAGAAATTAGCAAGGTCTTTCTGCGCCATTGGGTGCAAAGTCAATCCTGCTTCATCAAGGAGCAAGATGGTATTCTTGTGGCTCTCCTCACTTTCGACCAGGAACACAAGATAGAAACTTAGAAACCACTGCAAACCAGTGCTTCTTAGCTCCAGCCCAATCTCATCAGGGCGTTTTGCATCAGAGACGAGGATGTGGAAATAATTACCATCAGCCTCAAAACGGAATTTATAATCCCCTTGTTTCCACCAATCCTTGAATTTCTTAGTGAGTTGCGCACCAGCTGATTGCAGAAGGATACTTCTTTCGTCTTTCTTATCTTCAAATTTCTCAATACTCTTCTGGTTATTGGTGTTCTCAGGACCATTTCCTAATTCCTGTATTTCTTTGGGATCCAATTTCAAGAACTTGAAAAGAATTCTGATGGTTCTGATCTGTTCCTCATTCCTTTCAATGCCACTTACGTTGCCACCATTTAACCATGTAATGGCATGAGGCAAGTAAATTTTGGAAGACAGGTTGCCATAGTTTGAGTAATACACAAACTGCGGCATTGTTTCGATGATGGCGTTTAGAAGATCCTCATGAGAATAGTGCTTTTCCTCTTTCGGTGCGTCGTTGGCAACCTCTTGATCTACTTCTTCTACTTCTCCATCTGCTTCCACTGCCTTCTCCTCTGGCCAATTACCATCAGGGAATGAAAGCTCATAGTGACCATCGTAGAAGCGTGAAATCATAAACGTGTCATCTTCATTCAAGACACACCCCACTTCCTCAGAAATTTTACTGGCTGAATCTGCATCTACCTCAAAGGTTGCATCGATGAATTTTACACTCTCTTGCTGGCCACGAAGATCGCTCAACTGTGACACTGGCATGTCCTTCAGATAGTCTATCTCTCCGCCACTTGCAGGATTGAGCTTCCACAGGGCCAGCAAGAGATTTGACTTGCCGGCCTCGTTGACACCTACCAGTGTGGTCACATTATCACACTCTATCCATCCACTATCCTGAACTGATCTGAATGTATAAACTCTGTACTCTTTTAACTTCATTTGTCCTTCTTCCTATATAATCCTTCTTTCTTTATACCTAAAGGCTCTTCCTTGGTATTTACCAAGGAAGAAGCCGAGTTTCTACTAATTAATGGCAATGTGTGGAGTACCGTCAATGATTCCACTCATATCCATGTCCGTTATACTTATCATCGTAGAGTAGAGGTACATGGCCATGGTCATGTGAATACCGGGCTTAACGTCCTTGTTCTCGATGACAGGAGCCTGATGCGCCGTGTCATTGCGTTGGTCATGTACAAACTCATAATATACCTTCATCTGGTTTAGTTCCTCAGGAACATCATAATGAAGTTTGTTGACGTGCATTGCCTTGGCTGCATCCAGGAACTGGACATGCTTTCCGTCCTCTCGGGCCAGCTCTTTGCCTTCCCGCAGATAATACATTTTCTTAAGATAAGGTTCAAAACCGCCAAGAAGCAACTGTAGCCAATCCCGCATATCCTCATCGCGACCTTGCGTACGATAGATAAGGTTGATAATGCGGCGGATGTTCTTGATGCCGTCCAAACTGTGGATGGTCTCAGCATCGAGAACCTTGAATAGCCACTCTGCCACTTCTTCCAGTGAACGGTACTGCACACCACATAGCTGCATGAAGTCTTCCGTGAACTCTTCAACGAGCTTTTCCTGAAGGATTCTCTCGTTTATCTCCGGATTCAGTTGTTCCTGCAGGCGCATCAGTATAAGAGCATCAAGACGCTGCTGTATCTCTGGCTGAGAAAGATACCGGCGCTGCATCTCTGAACTGTTAGCAGTAATGATTCCCAGCTCCTGAGAAATACTGTCGTGTACTACCTGCAGCTGGATGCTCTCGTCATTATTCAGCAAGGTATCACGTATTTCGTCGCTCTTCTGGAGATTCTGAACGACGTTCCTTACCTGTTGCTTCACAACATCGGCATCGCCCCATTCCACATCACCGAAGATATTATTGAAGTCATCAACAATTTTCTCCAGTGTTTCCATGTTGGGGTCAATATCTACTCCGTGCGGTTCTCCTACAGGTACAGGTTCAACTTCGGCAGAAACATTAGCCAACTGAATCTCCTGATCTGTTTTCTTTGTAACACGGTATTTGTCGAAATCAACAAGATCCAGAAGCCCTGCGGCCCAGTCCTCACGTTTCAGCTTAGGCAGTTTACGAATGAGGAAGTGGAAGAACGTATTCTTCTTTTCCCATTCCGGATTGCCATAGGGCATGAGGGCACCAAGATATTCGTAGGTGCGTACGAACATCTTCATTGCACCTTTTATCTCGGCCTGTCGATCTTCTCCTTCTTCTTCACCGATCTTATTGAATCTTTCCACACATGTGTCCAAGATCGGGTCGAGCTGCTGACGGGGATCACCTCTCCAGAACCGCAGGTTGAACTCTCTCACCTCTTCTTCTGTATATACCAGGCTCTGGTCACAAACATCAAGAAGATCGCTAACCTTGTTGATGTCCGTCTCATGGCTTAGAGATGTCTGCTTATAATATCTCTGGAAAGCATCCTGTATGTCTTTCGTCTGATTGGCGAAGTCAATCACACAAGTGTCAATCTTCTTAGGATGTACGCGGTTGAGCCTTGACAATGTCTGAACGGCTTTAATGTCCGTGAGCGTCTTATCCACATACATCGTATGGAGCAGAGGATTATCATAGCCAGTCTGGAATTTATCGGCCACTATCAGGAAACGGTAATTACCAGTCTTGAATTTCTTCTCAATCTGGGAAGAGGGGAATTTGTTGAGCTGAGCCTCGTCGAGTTGCTTACCCTTGTACTCCTTTGTTCCCGAAAAGGCTACGATAGCATCGTAAGGACTATTGCGTTCTTTGAGGAGCTTCTTAATCTCATAGAAATAGTCAATAGCACGCTCAATACCATTGCAGACCACCATTGCGCGAGCTTCCCCACCAATCTTATGGCAAATGCTCTCGTGGAAGTGCTCTACCATGATACGGGCTTTCTTCTCCACGGTCTCAGGCCGGTTCTCCACCCATATGCGTAGTTTCTTGGCAGCCTGATCCTTGTCGAACACAGGATTTGCCTCTGTGCTCTTCAAAATCTTGTAGAAACTGTCATACGTAGTGTAGTTCTTTGTCACATCCAGGATGAAGCCTTCCTCAATAGCCTGCTTCATGCTGTAGAGGTCGAACGGCTCATATCCAATCTCGCCATCTGGCTTCTGGACAGGAGTGCCGAACATCTCCAGCGTCTTGTTCTTCGGAGTAGCGGTGAAGGCATAGAAGTTCACATTCTTTGCCATCATGCGACCAGCAACCACATATTCCATCAGGTCATTAAGGCCATCTTCGTTTTCAATGTCCTGTCTGCCTTTGTAGCCATAACCAGCCAAGATACGGTTCAGCGCACTGGCCATTCCACCGGTCTGGCTGCTATGCGCTTCGTCGATGACAACAGCGAAATTGTTGTTGGCCATCTCCTGACCCAATGTTTGGAGAATGAACGGGAACTTTTCGATTGTTGTAACCACGATACTCTTGCCACCACTCAAAGCCTTGCGCAGCGCCTCAGAGTCATCAGCCCATGCGACAATACTCTTGTTGTTGATGAACGCAAAGATATTATTGCGAATCTGCTTGTCCAAATTGACACGGTCGGTGACAACGATGGTAGAACGGAAATGGGGCGTGATGCCATCCTGCTCTTTCATGTTGACCAGTTTGAACGATAGCCACGTTATGGTGTTGCTCTTGCCCGAACCCGCAGAGTGCTGGATTAGGTAGCGGTGTCCACGTCCATTTTCCTTTGTATCGGTAACCAGCCTGTTCACAGCCTTCAGCTGATGATAACGTGGCCATATCACCTTTTCTTTCATCTTCCCCGTATCCTCGTCTTTTTCCTTCACCACTGAGGCAAAGTTCTCCAGAATGTCACTTAGGCAGGGCTTCTGTAGAATATCCTCCCACAGATAAGAAGTCTTCAATCCGAAAGGATTGACAGGGTTACCGGCACCGTCATTAACACCTTTGTTGAAAGGCAAGAACCAACTCTGCGCACCTGAAAGTGCAGTACACATCATCACAGTCTCATCATCTACTGCAAAATGTACGGCACAGCGCTTCTTCTGAAAAAGAAGTTCCTTTGGGTCACGGTCTGTACAATACTGGTGCACCGCATCTGCTGTTGTCTGACAACTGACGCTGTTCTTCAGTTCCATCGTGATGATAGGCAGACCATTCAGCATCAGCGTCATGTCAACACTCAGACTTGGAGCATTCTGTGAATAATGCAGCTGTCTGATTTCAGTGAACTTATTCTGTCGGTACTGTGCAGCAGCAGCCACATTACCCCCAACGGGAGTAGGGTAATACAGGATGAACTTCGTCGCGTTGTGATCCACACCATGACGCAGCACATCCACAATACCACGCTGAGTTATCTGATTGCGAAGACGCTCATAGAACTTGCGGGTGTTCATTTCCGAAGCAAAGATCCGTGTGCGCAACACTTTCTCACGCTGTGTATCTTCAAGGAACTGCCGTAAAACGCCTTCGTCAAGAGCATACTCCTTGTTGTAGTCATTGCTTGTACGCTTGATGTAACCGCCTCTCAGAAGACCTTCTTCTATTAAAGCTTCCAAACTCTTTTCTGATGTATCTGAAATCATAGTCAATAGATTTAGTTCTTATAGTCTCTTACATCAATCTTGCCAGTAACCGCGTCGCTGATTACACGCTGCTTCAACTCTTTAAGATATGTAATCTGATTAGAGAGTTGGAAAGTTAATGTATCAATTTTTTTATTGTTTTCATCGATAGCTGAGACAATTGCCTTTTGTTCTTCTTTGGGGGGAATAAACAGAAAGTTATTTCTCAGCATATCATAGTTGATATTTTGCCCTTCGCGAATACCTTTAACGCACGTTTTAAGTAGCTGGATGAAGGGGAAACACTTGAACAAATATCTTGTATAGTCATTTGATAGCACGCCATTTGATCGAAGAATCGTATAAGCAGCGCTTATTATTCCACGGTAATGAGCATACTCTATGCCACCCTGAAAAGAGCGTAAACTGATGACAAAATCCCCCTCTTCAACAAGCTTAAGGTTTTCAAAACCTGTATTTACGACAACGACTCTGTTATCATACAAAGATTGTGGAATGACTCCGTAAGCCTGTGTCGAACATAGAATTGGCTCGTTAGGATGATTCTTTTCTGTTCTTTCTTCGAAGAGGAACTTCATCTTTCTTAATTGCCAATGAGCCGGAATCTTTCCAATCCATGCTATCCCACTATCTTTCATCGGAACATTAGGATTGATACCACAGGTGACCATATGGGCTATTTCAGCCTGTTTAAGCTCATTAAGAAGTGAAATTTCCTTCTCTGCTTCTGAAATAAGATCATTAATCCTGGCTATTTCCTCATTAAGAAACAATACTATAGTTTGTTGCTCCATCTGAGAAGGAACACATACATTATGCTTTTTTAGTTCACTGTAAGATAGCGTCAAACGTATTCCAGTCCCCATTCCATGGAATAGTTTTCGATTATCCATTGCCTTAAAAAAGTAGTTGTAGTATTCAGAATTGACGCCATTACGGGGGGAAAGGATTAAATATGCTGACGTAATAATGCCATTTTCTTTTGCGATTGCTACTCTTTGTGAAACAAAATCATAATTAAGATTCAAACAATTTATGGCAATATCGGCTTTGTTAATTTTAGTGTATGCAATATATGTTTCTTTTAAATCAGACACGTCGCCCTCTTCTCCTTTTGGGATGAGGTTGCCATAATTAAATTTCAACGCATGGCTAAACTCATAATCAGAATTTTTAATCTTATTTTCTGAAAAGAGTTTAGCAATGCGCACTATTCGCCATCCTTCTGGGATTGCACCAATCCAACTTTCTCCAGATTCAATATATTTTGGATATGCCTTCATATTAGAATACCTTTAAAATTTCTTCCAACATTCCATCAGTATTCTTTTCTATGTTATGAATGTCAGCCTTGATGTCATCAATGGAACGTAGTTCAACAGGCTTATAGAAATACTTGGTGAACGACAGTTCATAACCAATCACAGTGGCATCCTCATCCACATAAGCATCCGGTGCATATGGAAGAACCTCATTCTCCATGAATGCCTCAATGCCACCTTCATAGAGCAATGGCACCTGCTCAGAATCCTTCAGCTTAGGATCCGGCATAACTTTGCCAGACTTCATTCTGGGTTCTGCTTTGGGATCCCTTTCAATGAAGTAGTAGAAAAGGTCAGCAACACTGCTGAATTTTAGTTTGACAGCTTTGATGCGAGAGTCCTTGTTGAACCCTTCCTCAAATTTGTCATAGTCCATATACATCGTTTGTTCCTTCGCCTTTTCAGCAAGGACAACCATCGCTACACTAAGAACTGTGTCAGCTGCAATCTGACCTTTTGTCTTAGGCAGTTTGAAGCTACGGACATCATCGTCAAGTTTGCCAGCTATAGCGTCAGATAGACTGGCAACAGGTAGATCGTCTTTATTGGAAGCGTCAATTCCTAACACAGCCAGTGCATCTATTGCATCCTGGCTGAATTGTACATCCCGCCGTAAGCAAACAGTTACTGCTCTCTGCAGATTCTCCTTATCAATACGGATGTGCTCTCTGAGTGGCCGCTGAACGGTGATCTGCCAGTATCCGAACTCTCGGTCATCGAAAATCTTACTCTTTTCCGTTTCTTTGAAGTCCATCAACAGCTTTAAGATCTCCTTCCGATTGTCCTCATTCACCTCACAGTTCTTGTTACCAAGATTCTTACGCAATGGGGTCGAAATCTCCGTAGCATCTATAAGTTGTACTTTCCCGCGACGACGTTCCTCCTTTCGGTTGGTGACAATCCATACATAAGTGCCTATACCAGTGTTATAGAACATGTTTAGCGGCATGGCAATAATGGCCTCCAGCATATCATTCTCAATGATATACCGCCGGAGGTTGCTTTCACCGCCACCAGCGTTACCTGTGAAAAGGCTGCTGCCATTATGTATCTCCACAATGCGTGTCCCCAGTTCATTATCCTTCATGCGACTCACGTTGTTCGCAAGGAAGAGCATCTGTGGGTCACCTATATCAGGAACGAAACTTAATTCTCCATTACTGAATCGTGGATCTTTGATGTCTTTCTTATTAGAGATACCCCAGTTATCCAAATCATTCTTCCAAGGAGTACCGAAAGGAGGATTGGAGATACAGAAGTCAAACAACTTACCTGGGTGACCATCCTGGCTGATAGTGCTGCCAAAAGCGAATCGAGAACGACTGACGCCATTCTGAGTATAGTAGAAGTTAGTGCTGCTTCCACTAAGCATCAAATCCGCCTCACATGTAGCAAAAGTTTCGGGCATAAGCTCTTGCCCAAATAGATATGTTCTGTACCGTTTACCTATTTCCTTACCAATCTGCTCAAAACGTACCTGTGCTAAGGACAAAATACCTCCTGTACCACATGTGCCATCGTAGATTTCATAACTTCCATTTTTCAGTTTTTTTACTACTGGTATAATGGCAAGTTCGGTGAGCATAGCCACATAGTCGCGCGGTGTGTAGTGAAGTCCAGCATCCGTAATACTATAGGTCTCGTTGAACTTGCGGATCAGCTCTTCGAAAAGCGTGCCCATAGTATGGTTATCGAGTCCTGGCAGCTTCTCATTGCCATCGTCATCAAGAACAGGGTTCAGTCCAAGATTGATCTGCTCGTCCGTAACTTTATTAAGCATGGCACCAAGGCGCGGAGGGTTTAATGCAGAAAGGCGCTCTGCATAGTGACGCATGTCAAACTTCGTAATAATATCCTGTACATGACGGCTAAAGCCATCCAGATACGCCAAGAAGTTCTGGTAAAGACGTGTGGAATCCGTCTCTGCCTTCAGAGTAGTCATGGAGAACCCGCTCGTGTTAAAGAACGGATGACCCGTAATGATGTAAAGTTGCTGTTCCTGGCTTTCCTCGGGGAGGTTTTTGAACTCTTCGCTCTTGCAGAAATTGAGAACCTGCTCCTTAGTGTCTTCCAGAAGAAGATCCAGACGACGCAATACGATAAAAGGCAAGGTTATCTTCTTGTATTCAGAAGGGTCAAATGCCTGTACCAGAACGTCATTAGCGATGTTCCAAAGGAATGAGAATAGTGTATTATACTGTTGTTGCTCCATATCTCTTTTTTATTTTCACTGCAAAGTTACTCATTATCTGTGCACTCATGCTGCACAGCAAAATAACTTTTATACATTTTATTAATTTTTTCTTTTATCTTTTCTCTGACGTTGTCGGGAGAAAGAATCTCAACATCAGGCCCGAACTCCAAAATCCTTGCGAAGAACTCGTTGTTTGGAAGCACGTCAATGGATGCCGTACAGTCATCTTCTGACAGAACTCTGAAAGAATGGTGCATTGGCTTTGATTTAGCGTATGGGAACCTTTTCGGTGAGAACTTCATAACAATATGTTCGCATTTCACTTCCTGGAAAGTGCCATCATCCATTCGCTTTCTAGGGCGCGACACACCTATTATATCATCAAAGTAAGCTTTGAAGTCAATCTTGACCTCCTTGTCGAACTTGTAGCCATATATTCTGACGCCTTCCATGCGGTCCAGTGCCATGTTCTGTAGATGCTCGTGCTCAGGATCCCAACCAAAGAGAAACCAACGCCCATTGAATTGCTTGACATAATAGGGATAGATCTCCACGTCACTCACTTCTTTGCCATATGGGTGGTAATAAATGCCAAGAGGGAAATGCGCTATTGTTGCATCAATTATTTCAGAAAGATACTGCATTCCATTGGTCATCTGATAATCTTCAAAGTCTACCAAATGCTCAGGATTCGCCTTAACTCCAAATTTCAATTCAAGATGAGAAACAACATTTTCCAACCATGCATTCGTTTCCACTCCTCTGAAACGGCCAAAGATTTTAAGTGTCTCTCTAATCTGCACCATTTCTTCGTCTGAGAGCTGATTCGTGTACAGTTGGTAATCCTCATCCTTGTATCTGTAGTAAGGCTTTCTCGTTTTTTTAGGATAGGTCTCTATTTCAGCACCATAGAAACTTTGGAGATCTGCAAAGTCTTTGCGCAACTGCCTTGTTTTTACTCCTTTACCATATTCCGTAAGGACATCATTTACCTTATCGAGAATATTTTCAAAGGTATATCTGTGCCTCCTGTCGCTCAGGCATCTGTCGATGACTTGGAACCGAATAGTTTGTGAAGAACTAACTGGCATGGTAAATTAGTCGTTATAATCTTGGTTACTTGTTAGAAGATCCCGATTGTCAATACCCAACAGGGACGCTATTTTATTTAACGTCACAAGATCAGGCTGGGAAGTGTTCGTACACCATTTGGAAACAGTTGTAGGGCTCTTACCCAACTGCTCCGCCAACCATTTACTTGTCTTTTTCTTTTCAACCAAGACAACTTTTATTCGGTTTAAGTCTTTCATATTAAATAAATCTAAGTTGAACGCAAATATAATTAATTTTTGCGACACTCACAACAAGATAAGCAGAAATCTGACTATTTTTCGTAGTAAGCCAT
>Ga0256406_1004380_pt1 | contig 16223 bp, 15 predicted proteins | sample RumenRJG_03DNA_FD_185986 | JGI IMG/M metagenome (GOLD analysis project Ga0256406, IMG submission 185986) | Bovine rumen microbial communities from Lethbridge, Alberta, Canada - RJG_03 | ecosystem: Host-associated > Mammals > Digestive system > Stomach > Rumen | place: Canada: Alberta | collected... | reverse complement strand
TCGCTATCACTTCTTTTCACGCTCCGTCACCGGTCTACGCTTTGTGAGTCGCTATCTAGTTCGTCGACAACTACGCCTATTGGGACTTTCACCCTAGAGAAATGGCATGCCCATCATACAAAGAAAGGAGCAGGGATTTCCTGCTCCTAGGTGTCGATAATTACGGAAGAAAGTTTAACGGAGAATCTCGGCTAAGGCTTCGATGAAGCGGTTGGTGATCGAAAGCTTCTTCTGGACGTTATCTTGATCCTTCTTCTCAATCATCAAAGCGACTTCGAAAGCAAAGGTAAGAGCATTGACACCCTTGAGAATCGCCTTGATTTCGGCCGTGACTTCTTCCGGTTTCAAAGCCGGCTTATCGGCTTCAAATAAAGTGACCTTAAGCGCTAAAGCCGAAGCGAGATCTTCGCTCTTGAGAACATAACAGATATTATCGTTCTTGCTTTCATCGTAGGCGAAAGCACGTCCGTTTTCTCCGAAGAGAAGAAAAGCGGCAACTAAGGTAGCGGCAGCTTTATCGTTACCGGAACCATCTAACTTAGAAACAGCTTCTTCGGCTAAGGTAACAGCACTGCCCTCTTTGTTCTCGGCTAAAAGATAAGCTTCGATACCGAGCTTGACAGCGTCGCTTGCCTTGAAGGAAGAAAGGAAACCGCCGCTGACTTTGTTGTACTTCGCATCGACGGTCTTGGAAGCATCGGCTAAGGCGGTGTTCTTATCCGCAATCAGAGTCGAGATAGCTTCTCTGGTCTTATCGCCTTCTTCGTATTCGTTGGTATCGCTGTTGAGATAAAGGACTTCGAAGGCAAGTTTCTTCGAAGCATTCGGAAGCTTCTCTCCTAAGGTCTTCTTAAGAGCGGCTTCATCGGCCGTAGCATCGCTATCTTTGGCCTTCAGATCTTCTAAAGCCTTGGTATCGTTTTCTTTCGACTTATTGAGCTTTTCGGTGCGGTTCTTCTTCGAACTGTTCGACATATTCTTGCCGAGCTTCTTGAACCAGCCATCATCGGATTTGACTTCTTCCTGCTCATTGGCTTTTAAGCCTTCTTCGATGAGAGCAAGATCCTTGGTGAGACGGACTTCTTTGACGGAATCAATCGCCTTCTGAACTTCAGATGCCATAACTTCTTTTATCCTCCTGGTATTCCTCTTCTACCGAAGAGGATTATATGTCGTTTTTCTTGTTTTTCATCATCTGATGAAACTTTTTCTTCCCCAAAACCAAAAAATTATTCTATGGTACTTTTTCCTTGCTCACCTCTTTTTCCTTTTCCTAGGGTATAATGGGGACATTATGGCAGTAGATAATTTATCTTTACAGATCATCGCAGACGCTTTAGAAGAGCAGATGAAGGGAGCCTATCTCGGTTCTCCCTTAGCTCTTTCTCCCCATGATTTCGCTCTTCCCTATTCCCTGAAAGAGGGAGACGAAGTCAAAAAGCATGGCACCTTCCTTTTCTCGTTAGATCCGACGAATCCTTTTGCCTGTTATTCCTTAGAACGTTATACGAAGATCATCGATAATTCTTCTTTCTTCAATAACCTCCGAAGACTCTCCATGGGAAAAGTCCTCTCCGTCAAGAAATATCCGGGAGAAAGAATCCTCACTCTGAAGATCGAACCGAATCATAACGATATCAGCGAAGTCCACTCCGCTTATGATTTAGTCTTAGAACTTTTTCCGAATCGTCCGAATGTCTATCTCATCGGTTATCCGGAAGAGAGAATCGTCGCCGTCTATCACGAGCATACCGATATCGAAAAAGGTATTTTCTTAACGAAAAATGCCGTTTATCAATATCCGGATCCCCGTGGAACTTTACCTTTGGATCTCAATGACCCGGAAGAAGCTAGACCTTATTTACCGAATGCTACTTTACGTAGACTTAAGCATTATGTTCTTGACGAAGGTCACGATTTAAAAGAGACCTTAGCGAAGATGGTCAATTCCAAAGATCTTTACGTCATCCGTAAAGATATCCTCTCCTTCTCTTTCGATGATCCGGAAGCAAAGAAAGTCGAGGTCTCTTCGCTTTATTCCACTTTCGTCTCCGACCAGAAAGAGATTGCCCGTTATGAGAAGATCAAGGATCTGCTGAAACGTATCGAGAAAGCTGTCAAGACCGCCGAAAAGAAAAAAGAGAATCTCGGAAACGATCTTAAGACCGCTCATGACCGCCTTGTCTATAAGGATTATGGGCAGGAGATTTATCTTTATCAGGCCGAGATTCAGAAAGGCGATGTTCTTTTGGAAAAAGACGGTTATAAGATTCCGCTTTCTCCGAAGCTCACTGTCTCTCAGAATGCCAACGCCTATTTCCATAAGTATCAGAAAGCCAAATCGGCTATCACGATTTTAGGTGACTTGATTCAGAAGACCGAGGATGAAATAACTTATCTTCAGAAAAAGAAGATGGAAGTAGAAGACGGAACGCCGAGAGATATCCAGGAACTCAAGAGCGAGCTGTTGGAAGAAGGCTATATCAAAGAAAAGCAGGGAAGAAACACCGTCTATAAAGTCTCCAAGAAACATCGTTACGAACCTCATTACGTGATTGTTCCGGAAGGAAAAATCGGATACGGAATGAACGGGCTTCAGAACGAGACACTGACGTTCACGATTGCCAAGAAAGATGATCTCTTCTTCCATGTCAAAGATTATCCGGGTGCCCATGTCGTGCTTCTCGAAGGAAAAGAGAATCCACGGATGAAGGAGTTAGCTGCGGAATTAGCGGTTCATCTCTCGCATCTCGATAACGGAACCGTCATGATCGCTAAGATCAAGGACGTCAAGAAGAACCCGAATAAGATCGGATTAGTCAATATTCTCCGTTATGAAACCATCGTGGTTCACGATATTCCGAAAGAAGATTTAAAACTCTTTTCCCAGAAGAGCAGTACGAACTGATTACATACCTATAATATAGAGAAAGCGGGGTCGGACAAAAAATGTGATTCCCCGCTTCTCGACTTATTGACAATAACGGAGAGATTGGGTATATTATTTCACGCGGTTCTTTCTGCCCCCTTAGTTAAACGGTATAACGGATCCTTGGTAAGGATCAGTTGCTAGTTCAATTCTGGCTCGGGGCACCACTTCGCAATACATTATTGTCGTATATATAGTCGTTCTGTGCTGTCGTGTGCATTCAAGGGAGGAAACCCAATGAGTTCTTCTGATACCAATCAAAAGCGTACCGGCAAGGGCCGTGCCCGTGCAACAGCTGCATGGGAATGGTTCAAGGAAGCAGCTTGGCTTCAGGTTTTACTCATTGTCGGTGTTGTTGTCGCTCTTGTTGTCTCGATTCCTTACATCATCTCGGCTATCTCCAATGCCGTCAACAATAAGACTTCCGATTTCTACCAGTCTCACCGTATCACTTACGCCGAATATGAAAAGATGGTGGATGGTGAAGACGATAACCGTACCAAAGGCGCGGTCGGAAACGGCGGTTATGATTACAGCAGATCCACTACCAAGAACGGTTTCGTCGTCATGTTCTATAAATCCAACTGTGATAACTGCACTACGATGCAGCAGCACATTGAGGATTGGTACGATAACTTCAACTCCAAATACGCCGATAACAAGGTTCTCTTCTACGCTATCGATGTCTCCTGGGATGACGATAATTCCGACGATGCCAAGAACAACGAAGGTAAGAAGGATCTCTACGATAACCAGTACATCACTCTCGAACAGCAGCAGGAAGTCATCAACAACGTCCGCGATGTCTATCTCCGTGATACGAACCCGCAGAACTCCGCTGTCACCGAAACCACTCTGAACACCAACATCATCACCGCTACTGGTGGTAGCACTATCCCGACTCCTTGCTTCCTCACCTACACCAGAGATAATTCCGCGACTGGCAAATACGAACTGACGCAGGTCACCTTCGGTGCCATCGGAAGCTTATCTCTCTCCTCGAACGAAGATGTCGCTAAGATCATGCTGGATATCTATCAGTTCCAGTATGTTACCGGTTCCCGTAATTCGTCGAACTAAGTAATCTAAGGCTAGCGCAAAAGCTAGCCTTTTTCTATACTTAGATCAGGATATTTCTATCTGGATTCATACCATGAGGAACACCCTAGGGTGTTCCGACTAACATTCGTTATAGAATAATGTCACTAGCATGGATGGAGACATATGGAGTCTCCTGATTTTTTTCTTCGCAGGCATGCGAAGACCGATCCGGGAATGTGAAAGTCCGGCTTTTTGCGTGCCACGAAGGCTTTCCGTTTTGAGAAGCACAACTAGATGCTACCATCGAATTCGGTTCTAGAGGTAATTGCCCTTCTCGTTCAGCAAGTCGATAGTGAGGAAAGGATTCCTTATTTTCCTTTCTGCTTCTTTCCCATCGCTGAATACCTGGTCTAGGATGAATTCCATTTCTTTTCTTTAAGATTTTTGCCGGGCAATAGCGTTTTTTTGCCTTCCGTTCTGGCTGTTTCAACTTTCTTAAGAGGGTCTGTGTATTTAAATCCCATGTGATAGAAAGGTTCTGATGTTAATCATAAGACAATTAAAAGACTAATCTTGACATAGTTTTTAATTATAATATAATTTCTTCAGGGGTAATTATTTAATGGCTTCTTCGATTCTTATTGTGCCGCTGATCATATCCTTTATCTCATCGCCCGTCGGGTTTTATCCGAGTGTCAGAGAAATCGGTTATTATGCAAAAACTACGTCGGTTCCCAGTCAACGGGTTTTTTTTTGAGAGCATGGAAGAAAGAGATGCTGTGACGAAAGCCGGTCGAAGTATTTATGGAGAACCTAATAATTCGGGCCACGGCTTTACGATTCGGTATTACTATAATGCCTCTGAAAACTTTGGTAAGATTCTGGAAGTCAATCAAATAAGAAACGATATGGAGTCTTTTGCTTACATGGTCGGACAACTGGAATATTATGCTGGGCAGATGAGTGCTTCCCGAGCGGATAAAAAGAATTATGCGCTAGGTTATATAAGAACCATCAACAAAAACTATAACAGCCTCCGCTTCTCAGGAGATACAAGGGAGCTAGCCTTCGAGGCTGTCTGTGGCGATTATAATGCTTCCTTTAATGATTCGATCGACAAAGATCTCTCTCATGGATTGAATTTTCCCACTTATTTCGGGTCTTTTGTTGCTACCAGTGATTTAAACTATAAGGCACATAGCCAGGCTGATTTTCCCTACCATGGCTATAGCTTGATGGATCCACAGAATTCTTCGCGCACCATCGATCTGACTCATTTTGCGACCGTCATCGATGGCGTCTACGCCGATACGGGAGGAGTCCCTTTTGACAGAGAGACTTTTAAAGATTTGATTTCTTGGGCGGGAGATCTGCAAGATGCGGTTGGAAAATATGAAAATCGTATCGATGATTTTTCAGCGATGTTAGCTAAAACAGGAGCGGATAGTTACTGCAGCTATGAAGATTTTGTGGCTGACATCGATGGCTTAGAAATCGGGCAAAAGCTCAAGTATTCCACGACAATCGAGCAGGCAATCCGCGTTTACTACAACGCAATGGCGGAGGAAGGGAATGATTATAGATACACTTCTTTCATCAGGAACCTTGGCTATGAGTACTATCATCATTACAATTATGCGGTCAGAGGGTTTGAAAAGCGTGTCTTTGAATTCCTCGGTTTGAATTTAAACGATAACGGTTATGTATCCGATTGCAATACCTTAGGCTATAAATATTATTTGCTGAGGCGAACTCGTGGTCTGCCTTCTAAGAAATACCGATATCGTGTTGGCAAATCTGTTGTCGATTATGTTTTAGAAAAAGCGCATAAGCAAGAGGAGATTGTCTTGAATGAAAATCAAGTGTTTTAGAATCCTTGGCTTCCTCTCATTGTTTTTCATGACTTCCTGTGCTTCGCCGGAAGCTCGTCAAGTGCAGGCGTTAGTCGACGAAGAAGTAAAAATTGAGAATTATATCAAGGAATCGGAACAGGAAGGATCGCAACTTAAAATTGTTTTCCGGCAAAAAAATGATGCTACCTGCATCGATACCGATCACCGATTTGTGGCGGAACTGAAGAAAGTTCATTATCAGCCGGTCAGCATGGATGTCGTCCATAAATGGGGAGACCTTTATAACGCACTGGATACGTCTTATTTAGAAAGAAACGAAAATTATTGGTTGGTTCTGAAAGAGAATCTGACCGGCATTGTCATCAAGTCTTTCCGGAAGAATCCGGACTCGCAGTATCTTATCGGTTCCGTCATGGGTTATCAGATTTCGCAAGAATCCGGTGAGAGACTTATGGAAGTCGCCCAATCGATTCTGGAATCCAAGTAGTCTTGCCTCCCGGATATCCGGTCATGCGTTTTTACCGATGCCATCGGAAAAACGGGAGGATCAAATTCGCCGAATGCGTACCCGTGATTACTATGAAATCGGCAGGAGCCTGCGGGAAATCGTAAAGCCGGTATTTCGAGGAACAGGCGACTTGGAAAATAGAACCCCAGAAAGTTTTTTCTCCTTGAACGGAAAACGGGCACGAACGCAATAAAAATAGTCAGGGAAGGAATGCATTCCTTCCCCTACCTCTCAACTCACTATACTTGTCTCGCTTGATATTGAAGATTACGACCACTAAATTCCTCGGGTGGAGTCAACAAAGGGCCTGCCCTTTTCCGTTCGGATATTTATAATAACATGAGTTTTGCAGCCGATTCCGAAAAAGCGCGATGAAAAGCCGGCTTTCCGGCGGAACCTACTTTTTTTTGTAGTAGTTCCTCTCCGGTCAGCCGACTTTTTTCGTACCTAAAAAAAGAGGAAGAGAATCACTCTCTTCCCACTTTTTTCTTCATTGCGTCTAAGACTTCCTTCGGCACCAGATGAGAGATATCCTCTCCGTAATGGAACAGTTCTTTGATATTGGTCGAAGAAACAAACGCCTGATCGCGATGTGACATCAGATAGACCATATCGATATCGGGTTCGATGTACTCGTTGACTTCATGCATCTGAACTTCCATCTCGTAGTCAGTGACCGCTCTTAATCCGCGGATTAAAGCCTGGGCACCTAAATCCTTGGCGGCTTTGACGACCAAGCCATCGGTCGAAACGACTTCGAAACCTTCGTAATGGGAGAAAACCTCTTTGGCCAGCTCGACTCTTTCTTCCGTAGTGAAGAAGTGGTTGCCTTTCTTGGAGTTGGCGGCGACCATGATGATCACCTTATCGAAGATCTTCTTCGCTCGTAAAGCGACATCGACATGACCGTTGGTCAACGGGTCAAAGGTTCCTGGATAAACCGCGATTTTCATAATTCACTTGATTCCTTCCTCTCATAGAGAGCGACAAATTTTGCTCCGTAACGGTATTCTTTCCGTTCAAAGCCTTCGATCTCGGGGTTAGGATAATCCTGCTCGGAGACGACGATAGCGGCAGAAGAGAGTTGTCCCCTTTGATTCATATCCTTGATGATCTCGGCGTTGATATTGAAGCGATAGGGAGGATCAAGGAAGAGGAGGTCGATCTTCTCCTCTTTGAGCTTCTTTAAGAAAAGACGGTAATCCCCGAAGAAAAGAGAATAACGTTCTTTCTCTTCGACTAACGAGAGGACATTTTCCTTGAGCACCTGGAAGGTGCCATGGTCCTTCTCGACGAAATAGCACTTCTTAGCACCACGGGACAAAGCTTCCAGTCCCATCGCGCCGGAACCGGCAAAGAGATCCAAACAGATGGATCCTTCGACATGGTTTTTTAAGGCGTTGAACATCGCCTGACGGACTTTATCCATGGTGGGACGAGTCACCTTGCTGTTGGGGACTTTGAGATAGCGCCCCTTATATTCTCCTCCGATGATACGGATCATAATCGGATCTCCTTTGTAAGACGGTCGGAAAGAGAGACAAGAAGATGACGGATCTTCTGATAAAGAGAAAGATATTCTTTCATCTTGGAATCTTCTCGAAGCATATCGTCTTTTGCTTTGAATTCTAAAAGAAGAGCATGCTTCTTTCTTTCCTCTTTTTCGGCATTCGCGGATAAGAAAAGAGCGTCCCTTTCTTTAGCGAGAGAGGTGAGTTTTTCATCTTGCTCTATCTCTTTCGAGAGAGCCTTCATCCGCTGATATTCATCCGTTCCTTTCAGATGTTCAAGGAACGAAAATTCTTCTTCCTGAAACTCGCTCAGTTCCATAGCTTCTCCATTATACGGATTCCCATAGGACATTTCAAAAAATATTGCTATAATACCCACAGCTATGAAACTATTTAAAATTTATACTTTGGACGATCCTGTCGTCCACCAGAAGGCAAAGCCGGTTGCTATGCCTTTAGACGAAAAAAACAAGCAGACCATCCTCGATATGATTGAGTATCTGAAAGAAAGTCAGATTCCCGAAATTGCGGAGAAATACCATATCCGTTCCGGTGTCGGTATCGCCGCCCCCCAGATTGGCATCTCCGAGCGTTTCTACGCCATCTATTTTGAAGACGAGAACGGAAAGCTCTATGAATATGGTTTAGTCAATCCGGTCATCGTTTCTTCTTCGGCAAAAAGAGCTTATCTCAAGACCGGAGAAGGCTGTCTTTCCGTTCCCGTCGATGAAAAAGGTTACGTCTACCGTTATTTCCGCATCACGTTGAAAGCTTACGATGTCGTCTCCGGTAAGGATGTCACTTTACATCTTTCCGGTTATCCGGCGATTGTCTTCCAGCACGAATACGATCATCTCGATGGTGTTCTTTATATCGATAAGATCAATAAGCTCGACCCCTTCCACGAAGAAGAGGGCGCCATCGCGATTGAATAACCTTTGGGAAGCCTCCTCTTTCTCCTCTTCAAAGCGATTTCATACATTTTTTCTTGTGGTCTTTTGATTCCCTTATTAGAATATAGGTAACAGCAAGGCGTCCACAATCGATTGTTTCGTCGTACGCCTTTTCCTATTTGAGGTATTATTTCATGTCTGAATTACGTAAAACTCTTTCTTCGCCTGTGGAAGTTTATGCTTTAGGCGGGCTCGGTGAAGTCGGTAAGAACATTTACTGCATCGAAAATGACAACTCCATCCTCATCATCGACTGCGGTGTCATGTTCCCCGATGACAGCATGCCGGGTGTCGACTACGTCATCCCGGATTTCACCCATCTTGTCGAAAACCAGAACAAGATCAAGGGCTTGGTCATCACCCATGGTCATGAAGACCATATCGGCGGTATCCCCTTCTTGCTTCAGCAGATCAGCTCGATTCCGATCATCTATGCACCGAAAATCGCCTGTGCTTTGATCCGTCATAAGCTCGAAGACGATAAGATGCATGTCAAAACCCCGATCAAGGAATACAGTGAGAACGATATTCTCACCTTCGGCGATTTCAAAGTCGAGTTCTTCCATGTCACGCACTCGATTCCGGATTCTTTCGGTCTCTTTGTCACGACTCCTCAGGGAACCATCCTTGAGACCGGTGACTTCAAGATTGATCTCACGCCGGTCGATACCGACTTCAACCTCTCGAAACTCACCCGTTTCGGAGACCGTGGTATTGATCTTCTGATGGCCGATTCCACCAATGCCGAACGAGAAGGCTACACCAAGTCCGAACGCACGGTTATCCGCGGTATTCAGGATGTTTTCTCCGAAGCTCCGGGAAGACTTATCATCTCCACTTTCTCCTCGAACATCTCCCGTATCGAACAGATCATCGAGACTTCGATGAAGTTCCACCGCAAGATCTTCGTCTTCGGCCGTTCGATGGAAAGCAATATCGAAGCCGCCCGTGAATTCGGTTATATCCGTGTTCCGGATGAGTATCTCGCAAGCCCGGAGGAACTCCGTTCTCTTCCGGCCGATCAGATCACAATCCTCTGCACCGGAACCCAGGGCGAACCGATGGCGGTTTTAAGCCGTATTGCCAGAGGCGATCACCGCTTCATCCGTGTCTTACCGGGCGATACCGTTGTCTTCTCTTCTTCCGCAATTCCGGGAAACACCGCTTCCATCAACGCCTTAGTCAACCAGCTCACCCGTTTAGGAGCCAGCGTTGTCACCAATTCCGTTCTCAATAACCTCCATGCTTCCGGTCACGCTTCCCGCCAGGAGATGCGTCTGATGCAGAAGCTTGCCCGTCCGAAGTACTTCATGCCGGTACACGGCGAATACCGTATGCTGAAACTCCATGCGAGAATCGGTGTCGAATGCGGTTTAGCGAAGGATCACACCTTCGTCTGCGAAAACGGCGATACCTTGATGCTGATCAACCACAAGGTGAGCCGCGGAACCCCGGTCCATGCCGACTCCATCTATATCGACGGCAAGTCGCCGGTCGGTATCTCCAATTCCGTCATCCGTGACCGTTCTTCTCTTATCAACGAAGGTATGGTCGGTGTCTATGTCGTGATCGATCCAGAGAAGAACGAACTTGTCACTTCTCCGTTAGTCGATTCGAAGGGTTTCATCTCTTCCAACAAGAAAGGCTTGCAGAAGAAAGCCAGTGAAATCATCGGTATCGAAGTGAATAAAGTCCTCAAGAGCCAGCGGAAACCTACTTATGCCGACTTGAAGAGCGTCATCAAGAACGTCACTTCCCACTTCCTCTATCGGGAATCCCATCGCAACCCGATGATCATCCCTGTCATCCTCTCCTGCACGGAGCACGCATAATCATGTTCATACTTGCAAGTCAGTCTCCTCGCCGGAAAGAGCTTCTCAAAGAAGTTCTCGGCGATATTCCCTTCAAAGCCGTTCCTTCCGCTTTTAACGAAAGAGCTATCCAAGTCAAAGACGTAAGAAAGCTCTGTCTTTTAGAAGCCCAAGGGAAAGGCAAAGTCGTCGCCGAAGAATATCCTAATGATATCGTCATCTCTGCCGATACCATGGTCTCCTATCAGGGAGAACAGCTCGGAAAACCGAAGGACCATGACGATGCCTTAAGGATGCTAAGAGAACTCAGCGGCAACAGCCATGAGATTGTCACGGCTTATTCGATCCGTAAAGGTGAAAAAGAGCTTCTCCACCGTGTTGTCATCGCGAAACTCTATATCGAGAAGATGTCGGATCCGGAGATCGAAGCCTATCTCGATACCGGTTCCCCTTACGATAAAGCCGGCGGATACGGTGTTCAGGATAAAGACTTCATCAACTCCCGCATCTTAGAAGGAACCGAAAGCACCATCATGGGTCTTCCGATCGAAGACCTCGGAGAGGATCTTGTCTCCCTCGGTCTATTGAAGTGATCAAGAGCAGCGCCCTTCTCTATCTTATAAGGATAGAAAAGAGCGCTGCTTTTCGTTTGTCTCAGGGATGGTTATACGCCGGAATATGCGTTGAAACCACCATCGATCGGAAGAACAACACCGGTGACGAAGGAAGCGGATTTCTCATCAAGAAGGAAGAGAGTCGCACCGATCAGTTCTTCGACCTTGCCGAAGCGTCCCATCGGAGTAGCGGCTAAGATCTTGCCGGTGCGTTTTGTCGGAGTTCCGTCTTCGTTCCAGAGAAGGGCTTTGTTCTGGGTGGTAGAGAAGAAACCGGGGGCGATCGCGTTGACGCGGATGTTGAGATCGGATAGAGCAACTGCTAACCACTGGGTGAAATTGGAAACACCCGCTTTGGCAGCGCTATAGGCAGGAATCTTAGTAAGAGGACGGAAGGCGTTCATCGAGGAGATATTGAGGATCGAACCCGATTTACGCTTGGCCATATCGGAAGCGAACTCCTGGCTCGGAAGAAGGGTTCCTAAAATGTTGAGGTTGAAGACGAACTGGAATCCGGACTCCTCGAGGTTGAAGAAGTTCTTCGTGTCGCTATCTAAATCTTCGACCGTGACTTTTTCATCGGCACAAGTCGCAAGCGGACTATTTCCGCCCGCGCCGTTGAGAAGGATATCGGCAGGGCCGAAATCTTTTAAGATCTCTTCGTGGGCCTGATGAAGAGAGGCTTTGTCTAAGACGTTTCCTAAATAGGCTTTGGCTTTTCCGCCATCCGCGACGATCTGTTTCGCTAATGCATCCGCTTTATCTAAGCTGCGGTCAAGAACAGCGACTTTTGCTCCGCAAGCGGCTAAAGCCTGACTTAAGCAAGAGCAGATGACTCCGCCACCGCCGGTGACGACAGCGACTTTTTCGTGAAGATCGACAACAAAAGGCAATTCTTCTTTTTTCATTTTATTTTCCTTCTTTTTTCTTTCTTTCCGCCATCTCGAATAAGCCATTGATATAGGTGCAACCAAGCGCTCGATCGAATAAACCGTAGCCAGGTTTCCCTTGTTCTCCGAAGATATTTCTACCATGATCCGGACGGACATATCCGTCAAAACCATTTTTGACCAGTGCTTCCACGATGGCAGCCATATCCAAGGAGCCATCCGCTGTTTCATGGCCGGATTCCACGAAACCATCTCCTTCGTAACGGATATTGCGGAGGTGAGCGAAGTAGATGCGTCCTTCTTTACTGAACTCATCGGCCATCTTGACGACATCGTTCTCTTTGCATTCGCCTAAGGAGCCGACGCAGAGCGTCATGCCGTTATGGCTATTCGGAACGGCTTCAAAGAGACGCTTGAAGTCTTCTTCTTTCGAAGCGATACGGGGGAGAGAGAAGATATCCCACGGCGGATCATCCGGATGAATCGCCATATTGATGCCGGTTTCCTCTAGGGTGGAAGAAATCGCGTTGAGGAAGTAGACGAGATTGTTGAAAAGCTCTTCGTGACTCATCCCTTGGTAGATTGAAAGCAGACGCGAGAGCTCATCAAGGCTATACGATTCATCCCAACCCGGAAGATGAAGATTATGAGGATCGTACTTCTTTAACTCTTTTTCTGAATAGGAAAGAGAAGTCGAACCATCTTCATTGACGTGACCTAGGTCACTGCGGACCCAGTCAAAGACCGGCATGAAGTTATAGCAGACGCATTTCACACCGACAGCAGCGACGCGGCGAAGGTTTTCTTTGAAGACCTCGATATAATGGTCTCGATTCTCGCCTCCGTATTTGATCTCTTCAACCACCGGGATCGATTCAATCACTTCCATCTTCAAGCCTTTGTTATCGCAGGCTTCTTTTAAGACTTGTAAGGATTCTTTCGGCCAGACTTCCCCGGGTTTCACATCATAAACCGAGGTGACTACACCGCTTAAAGAAGGGATCTCACGGATATAGGCAAGCGGAATTGAGTCGTTTAAGCCATACCATCGGAAAGTTAATTTCATACTTTTCCTCCTCAGAGCGCAAATAGCTTAGCACAGTGGTAGAAAAGGATAAATTGCAATATATTTCTTCAACTATTGCATTTATAATGATATTGTAATCCTTTTTCTTTTCGGTTTGCGTAAAAGAGGTGAAAGTATGTTTTCTTTTCAATTTCAGGATATCGATTTCGCTCATAAGTTGGATCGAGCGTCTTCTCCCAAGGATGAATATCTCAAGCATATGCACCCTTTTATTGAGCTTCTTTATTTTGTCTCGGGGAAGGTCACTTATAACGTCGAAGGTCTGACCCAAGAACTTAAACCAGGAACGATGATCTTTATCGCTCCCGGTAAATTCCATTTCGCTACCGTCAATAAAGGGGTCAACTATGAAAGATATGTCCTGAAGTTTCCTTCTTCTCTTTTACCGGATTACCTTTATCAGGAATGGAAGGAAGCGGATGTCTATTCCCATCCGCAGCTTTATCCGGATAATTTCTTCGATCGCCTCGATTACGATGCTTCCTTAACAAGACTGAATAACGTTGAGAAGAGAGAACTCTTCCTCTGTGACTTAATCCGTTTCCTCTTATTGAAGAGTAAGGATATGAATAAGAGAGTGGATGAAAAAGAAACTTTGGTACAGAAGATCATCTTCTATATCGATCATCATCTAGAAGAAAATCTTTCTTTGCATTCTCTTTCTTCCTCACTCCATTATTCGGAGTCTTATCTCACGGTTCTTTTTAAGGAGAGCATGCACTGTCCGATCATGCAGTATATAAGAAGCAAGAAGGTCATGCTCGCTTATCAGAAGATCCAGAGCGGAGAAAAACCGCATGCGGTTGCGGAAGAACTCGGTTTCAACGATTACTCAACCTTCTACCGCGCCTATAAATCCTTGCTCGGCTTCTCACCAAATCAAAAGGAAGGGGTACTGACTAGGTTATCCTAAAAATTGCAATCTTTTTGATTAAGCAATGCAATTCTTTCTCTTCCCTTAAATGAGTAAAGTATTGCGTAGAGGAAATGCAGCATGCGAAAGAGAATCGAACTGAAGGAAGATTGGAAGTTTGTTAAGAAGGAAGAATCCTTAGAAGAAGCTTTTCAAGAAGAAGGGGAAAGAGTCTCTCTTCCTCATACTTGGAACGCCATCGACGGGCAAGACGGAGGAGGAGATTATCTCACCGGGGCTTTCTTCTACTTCAAAGGGTTTGATAAACCGCAGTTAGAAGAAGGAGAAAGTCTTTACCTTGAAGTCGAAGGAGCCAATAGCGTCGCCGAAGTTTACCTCAACGGCAAGAAGCTTTTCACTCATAAAGGCGGTTATTCTCTTTTCCGTGTCAATCTCACAAGCCACATCCAAGAAGGAAAGAACCTTCTTGCGATTCGAGTCTCCAACAGATCCGAAAAGGATGTCTATCCCCAGAAAGCGGATTTCACTTTCTACGGTGGACTTTATCGCGGGGTCTCTCTTTTAATCGTCAGCAAAGTTCATTTCGATCTGGATTATTACGGGGATCCTGGTATCAAGGTAGATACTTCTATAGAAGGAAAAGATGGCTTATTGACGGTTTCGTCTTTCGAAGAGTTACCTGCGAAGGTCAAGATAGAAGTTTACGATAAAGAAAATAAGTTGGTTGCGGAAGGAAGTGCAAAAGAAGCCATCAAAATCACAAACGTTCACCTTTGGAATGGAAAAGAAGATCCTTATCTTTACACTATCAAAGCTTATGCTTATGAGGGAGAAGAAGCAAGCGATGAAGTCGAAACCAAAGTCGGTTTCCGCACCTTCGCTTTAGATCCCCGGAAAGGCTTCATTCTCAACGGGAGGAGTTATCCTTTGCGGGGCGTAGCGATGCATCAGGACTTTGCCGGAATCGGTAACGCCATCACCCGTCAGGAGATCGACAAAAGCCTTGCCCAGATCGATGAAATCGGGGCAACGACCGTCCGCCTTGCTCACTATCAGCATAGCGAATATACCTACGCAAGAATGGATGAACTCGGTATTGTCGTCTGGAGTGAGGTCCCTTATATCTCAAAGCATGTCGAAGAAGGAAACGACAATATCCTCTCTCAGATGAAGGAGCTCATTGTTCAGACCTATAACCATCCTTCGATCGTCTTCCGCTCTCTTTCAAATGAGATCACCATGAAAGGCGGAAAAGGAAAGAAAGCTTTCCACTTACAGCTCAACAAGATGATCCATGAGATGGATCCAAGTCGAGTTACGACGATGGCTAACTTTTCTACCATGACGGCTTTGAATCCTTTCTCCGCGATTTCGGATTCGACCGCGATGAACTTCTATCACGGTTGGTATACGCCATTTTCTTTCCTCAACGGTCTAAGACTCAGCTTCTATCATCTTTGCCATCCGAAGAAACCGTTAGGATTCTCAGAGTATGGAGCCGAAGGCCTTATCAACCTCCACAGCGAGAAACCGAAACGCGGAGATGATTCTGAGGAGTATCAGCTTCTCTGCCACGCCAAGATCTATAAAGCTTTAGATAAAAGAAAGTATCTCTTTGGAACGTATGTCTGGAATATGTTTGATTTCGGGGCTGACGCGAGAAATATCGGGGGAGATCCCGGAAAGAACCATAAGGGCTTAGTCACCTTTGATCGCAAAACGAGAAAGGACGCTTTCTATCTTTACCAAGCGTATTGGTCTAAGAAGGAAGTTCTTCATCTTTGCGGGCATCGTTTCCTCAATCGCGCCTTAAAGAAAGAGACCATCTACTTAACGACAAACGCACCTTCTTTCAAGGTCTTACAAGATGGGAAAGAGATCTTCACCACGACGAATTCGACCGAGAAATTCTATTCTTTCAAGATTGATCTGACGAAGGATAGCCTGATAGAAGCTGTCTCTCCAACGCAAAAAGATTCCTTGCTTCTTCATAAAGTTGATAAGCCGGATCCTTCTTATATTCTCAATCGAGTAGGCTAGGAAATGGAAGGTCCTCTTCCATTTCCGTCGCCTCTCACACCACCCATCGTGCCGTTCGGCAATGGGCGGTTCAATCCTACTCCAGACCCAACATGGTCTGCTGCCTTTTCTC
>Ga0256406_1004378_pt1 | contig 16227 bp, 15 predicted proteins | sample RumenRJG_03DNA_FD_185986 | JGI IMG/M metagenome (GOLD analysis project Ga0256406, IMG submission 185986) | Bovine rumen microbial communities from Lethbridge, Alberta, Canada - RJG_03 | ecosystem: Host-associated > Mammals > Digestive system > Stomach > Rumen | place: Canada: Alberta | collected... | reverse complement strand
AGTCTTGCGGTTGCCGTATACAACCACTACAAGAGAATAAGACATCTGGACAGACATTCGTCAGGAAAGGCCGCTGATGTGGAACTTCAAAAGAGCAATATTCTCATGCTCGGACCTACGGGTTCGGGTAAGACGCTGCTCGCTCAGACTCTGGCCAGGATTCTTGACGTGCCGTTTGCCATAGTTGATGCTACATCGCTTACAGAGGCGGGTTACGTCGGAGAAGATGTTGAAAACATTCTGCTCAGGCTGTATCAGGCTGCGGACGGAGATCTCGATAGAGCCCAGAGGGGAATTATCTATGTCGATGAGATAGATAAAATTGCCAGAAAGTCAGAGAACATGTCCATCACCAGAGACGTAAGCGGTGAGGGCGTGCAGCAGGCGCTTCTCAAGATAATCGAGGGCACCGTGGCCAATGTGCCTCCGCAGGGCGGAAGAAAGCACCCGAACCAGGAGTTTATACACTTCGACACAAAGGACGTGCTCTTTATCTGCGGCGGAGCGTTTACCGGACTCGATAAGATTATAAAAGTAAGACTCGGAAGCAAGGTAATAGGTTTTAATCAGGATGAGAAAAAACTCGACTTCGAGGATGCGGATATCCTGCTCGAGGCTCAGCCAGAGGACCTTTTGAAATTCGGCCTGATTCCGGAGCTCATCGGAAGGCTGCCTGTCACGGTGGCTCTGTCCGAGCTCAGCGAAGAGGCTCTGGTCAGGATTATAAAAGAGCCGAAGAATTCCATCATCAAGCAGTACGAGACGCTATTTGAGATGGACGGCGTGGAACTCGTGGTCGAAGAAGACGCCATACGGGCAGTTGCCGACAAGGCTCTCAAGCTCAACACAGGAGCGAGAGGCCTTAGAGGCATATTCGAGGGCATTATGACTGACATAATGTATGAACTTCCTTCGAGACCGGAAGTTACCAAATGCATAATTACCAAAGAAGTGGTAGAGGGAAGCAGCGAGCCGTTGCTCGTCTGCGAGGAAGAGGCAAAGGAAGCATAAATGACTGATACTACTGATACAAAAGAAGTTTACGGAGTACCGTATATACCTCTCCGGGGACAGACATTCTTCCCGGGGACTATAGTGGGCTTCGACATAGGAAGGGACAAATCACTTGCCGCCGTTGATCATGCGATGAACGGCGACAAAGTTATTATAGTGTCTGCACAGAGAAATCCGGCGGTAAACGATCCTACTGAAGAGGACTGCTATATGACCGGAGTTCTCATCAGAGTAAAGCAAGTGGTCAAGAAGAACGAGGAGTATGTTCGCATACTCGTCATGGTGGAAAACAGAGTAAGAATTGAGAAGATTTTCGAGACCGACGGCAATATGTTGCTCTGTACATACAGCGTGGCAGAGGACTACGATGATGACTTCGAAGACATCAATATGCAGGCCAATAAAAGGGTGCTCAAGCAGCTTTTCCTGAAATACCTCGAGCTTTCGGGTCAGGGAGAGTCAGCGGGCATGGCACTTATAGACGGAATTGAGGATGCATCTCTTCTCTGCAGTTTAATAGCAAATGAAATAGATGTCGGCTTTGACGTGAAGCAGACTCTTCTCGAGATTGACTCGGTCAAACTCAGAGTCGGACACCTAATCGACATCATCGGAAAAGAAAACAATATACTGGCTATTGCCAAGAGAATCAACAACCGCGTGGTCAAGAATATGAACCGCGGGCAGAGGGAGTACTACCTCAGAGAGCAGCTCCAGGTCATCAAGGAGGAGCTCGGTGAGGATGAGGACATGGACGATGAAGTCCGCCAGTGGAAGGAAAAACTGGATGAACTCAAACTCGAGGAAAAGACCGATGCGAAGATTCGCAAGGAAATCGACAAGTTCAGCAAGATGAGCCCTATGAGCCCGGATGCCAATGTATCCAGGACATATATCGAGACCATACTAGACCTTCCATGGCATAAGGCCAATAAGATTAACCGCAATCTCGACAAGGCCGAGAAAGTTTTGAACAAGGACCACTACGGACTTGAGAAGGTAAAGGAGAGAATTCTCGAAAACCTCGCGGTGCAGCATCTGACTAAGGAAAACAAGGGACCTATCATTTGCCTGGTTGGCCCTCCGGGAGTCGGAAAGACTTCTATTGCACGCTCTATCGCAAGGGCAACAAATAGAGAATTTGTCAGGATGTCGCTCGGCGGTGTAAGGGATGAGGCTGAGATAAGAGGCCACAGGAGAACTTACGTCGGAGCGATTCCGGGAAGAGTCATCAACAGCATAATCGAGGCCGATTCCAACAACCCTCTGTTCCTCTTCGATGAGGTGGATAAGATAGGAAGCGATTTCAGGGGAGACCCTGCATCGGCTCTTCTTGAGGTGCTGGACCCTGAGCAGAACAACACATTCACCGATCACTATCTCGAGATCCCGTTCGACCTTTCGGATGTAATGTTCATCACGACGGCAAATACGACGGCGACAATTCCTACGCCGCTTCTCGACAGGATGGAGGTCATCGAGCTTTCGAGCTATACGGAAGATGAGAAGGTGCACATTGCAACCGATTATCTGGTGCCTAAGAAGATGAAGGAAAACGGTCTTAAGAAGACTCAGTTTTCTATTACTCCTTCAGCTATTCGCGATATCATCGAGTACTATACCCGTGAGGCGGGAGTAAGAAATCTCGAGAGGGAAATCGGAAACGCCTGCCGCAAGGCCGCAAGGAATATAGTCAGCAAGAAGAAGACCGCTAACAATGTGACTCCAAGAAATCTCAGCAAGTATCTCGGAAAGAGGATATTTATAGACGATATCGGCTCGCTCGAGCCTGAGGTCGGAGTAACAACGGGCATGGCCTGGACCTCTGTCGGAGGCGTAACTCTGACTATAGAGACCGTCAAGATGCCGGGCACGGGCAAACTCGTGCTGACAGGTCAGATGGGTGAGGTAATGAGGGAGTCCGCGACTACGGCACTGGGATACATCAAGTCCATTTCGACTAAATATAAGATAGGAAAGGACGTCTTCAAAGACTACGACATCCAGATACATATACCGGAAGGTGCGACTCCGAAGGACGGACCTTCAGCCGGAATCACTATGTGCAGTGCGCTATTCTCTCTCCTGACTGACAGGAAGGCGGATAAGACAGTTGCCATGACGGGTGAGATAACTCTGAGGGGTAAAGTCCTGAGAATCGGAGGTCTCAAGGAGAAAGCTCTGGCTGCATACAGGCAGGGAATCAGAAAGCTCATCATCCCTAAGGAGAACGTACCTGACCTCGAAGACATTCCTTCATCGGTCAGAAAGTCCATCGAATTCTTCCCAGTTGAGGATTTCGAGGAAGTTATACCGATTGTGATTAAGTAAGTACCTTTGATCCGGTCTGCATTGCATCGTATTCGGCTCAGGAAGGCAGCATGAAAATAAACACTTCAGACCTAGAGGCGGTTGCCGTAAAGGCAGCCCAATACCCGCCGGATGATCTCCCGGAAATCGCATTTGCCGGAAGGTCCAATGTCGGAAAATCATCGCTTTTGAATCTCATCACGGGCAGGAAGGCCCTCGCGAGGGTGTCGGGAAGTCCCGGCAAGACCAGGACGATAAACTTCTACCGCTGCAATGACAGATTCAGAATAGTTGATTTGCCCGGATACGGATACGCTAAGATCAGCAGGAGCGAAAGCGAAAAGTGGGGCGCCATGATGGAGGCCTACCTTGAGGGTAGGGAAAACCTCATCAAGGTGGTGCAGCTGGTGGATATACGTCACGAACCGAGCGTTCAGGATGTACAGATGTACGACTATCTGAAGTATCACGGCCTCGACGGCATAGTGGTTGCAACCAAGGCGGATAAGATAGGAAAGAACGAGAGGATGAGAGCGATCTCTCGTATCGCGAGCAGCCTCGGAATGAGCGAGGAAGATATAGTTATACCCGTGTCGTCTCTTAAAAAGAGCGGGCATGATGAATTGCTTGATACCATTGAGTTCTTGCTCGAGCAATGGGATGAATTTCACAGCTAAGGAAACGGAGGTTGAGATGGCAAAGGCTAAGACTATCGGAAAGGTGCTTTTCACGAGGGAGCAGATTGAGACCAGGGCAATGGAAATTGCCGCTGAGATCGACAAGGATTATGAAGGCGAAGATTTGATTCTACTCGGAACTCTCAAGGGCTCGGTTCCTTGGCTTACGGACATAATGAAATATATGAAGAACGACTTCAAGCTGGACTTCATATCTGCAAGCAGCTACGGATCATCCACAAGCAGCTCGGGAGTTGTAAAGATCAAGTTCGATCCGGATATCAATATGTACAACAATCACGTGCTGGTAGTTGAGGACATCGTGGACAGCGGTAACACCCTGAAATACCTCTTGAAAAAGCTTGAGGAAAGAGGGCCTAAGTCCGTAAAGGTCTGCACCATGCTCAACAAAGAATCAAGGCGCACTGCGGATTTCCACGCTGACTATGTGGGATTTGAGGTGGAGGACCTCTTTGTAGTCGGCTACGGCCTCGACTATGACCAGAGGCTAAGGGGTTTGCCTTACATAAGTTATCTCGAAGAGGAAGACGTTGAAGCACTATAGGGAATACGACAAAGCAAGCATAAGAACAATAATTGAGTCAGGACTTAAAAGAGACCTGCATATGCATACCCACTATTCGGATGGTAGCCTGACACCCGAGGAGATGATAGATCTCAAAAGGAGTGAGGGTTATGAACTCATCTCGATTACGGATCATGACGGAACAGAAGGATCAGAAATCGGAATGAAGTACGCGGACAAAGTGGGTATCAGCTATATCTCGGGAATCGAATTCGATACTCACAACGAGCTCGGAAGAGATATGCATATGCTAGGCTACGGTTTCGACTTTGACAATCCGCGCCTCAGGGAAGTCCTTTTGGAGATTCGAATTAAGAGAGCGCGCCGTAATGACAGAATGATGAAAGCCCTGAACAAACTGGGCTATGAAATCAGTCTGGATGATATAGGCACGGTCAATGAGGGAAGATATGTCGGAAAGCCTACGTTTGCCCTCCTTCTGTGCAGAAAGGGATATATAGACAGCCCGGATATAGCATTCAACACTATATTCAGAGAGCCTGATCTGCGCGAGGTCAGAAAGGAGACTCTTCCGTCATCAGATGCCATTGATCTTATACACGAAGCAGGCGGACTGGCGGTGCTGGCACACCCTATGGAGCATAGACATCTTCTCGAAAGCTTTGAGGATTACAAGCCTAGGATGTACCGGTTACTTGATATGATGAGGGACTGCGGCATAGACGGAGTGGAGTGTTATCATCCGTCAGCAAATGAAGAGCAGCAAGAGCTCCTGGTAGACTACGCGGACAAGTACGGACTTATGATTACAGAGGGCAGCGATACTCATTCGCCAAGCCAGGTCCGAGACTACAGCAGATATCACAGACCTTAAGTGCAGAGCTCACGAAATCCTGCAATAAAGTATCTGAATACAACAATATAATCTCTCCTCACACGATGCACATACAGGAAGGGTGCAAGGGTATTAAACTCTTGCCATAGCCTATGTCTGCAGTGGAGAGGAGTTTTATTATGCGAGGAAGAGAACACGGAAAAATGCCTAGGGCAGCCTTTTACCAATGTCTTTGGACTGTAAAGGATATGGAGAGACTTCAGAGTTTGGCAAATCTCAAAAGTCATCCTCCTCGGCCGGGAGAACTCGTTTTTTATTCAGATGATGAGTCAAGAATGATGAGGTCTGAGGTTGTTGAAGAATCCATCTGGAAAATAAAGTGCATAAGAGATGCTCTAAATACCATACCTGAGGAGTACAGGGCAAATATTATCGAGAGCATATATACAGGGGAGATGCCGAGAGAAATCGCCCACGAAAATACATTGAAGAGATGGAGAAGAAAATTCATAAGGGAGCTCGCCTACAATCTCAATTTGATATAGATTTCATAAGATTTTCATATAGCGTGCAGAGCTTTTACTGTGTTAAAATTGATGCGGATAAATTATTTATTGTAAAGGCGCAGAGATGATATACGAAGAAAAAACCATAAGCAGTAAGGTAGTATACGAAGGCCCGATTTTCAAGGTCAGACAGCACGTGGTCGACTCCGCGGGCGGAGAGACCCTAAGGGACATAGTCGAACACAGCGGCGGATCCATCATGGTTGCAATTACCGATGAAGGTAAAATCCTGATGGAAAGGCAGTACAGAAAGGCCCTTGAGAGGGCTGTGTTTGAACTTCCGGCAGGAAAGGCGGATCCGAATGAGGCTCCTGAAGTGACAGCGGCAAGGGAACTTGCCGAGGAGACGGGCTACACAGCGGGAAGAGTCAAGCACCTAGTATCCTATTGTCCGACCTGCGGCTATTCTTCGGAGACTCTTCATATTTACATTTGCCGGGATCTCACTCCGGGTGAGACGCATTGGGATAAAACCGAGTGCATTGAACTTGGCGAATACGATGCAGATGAGCTGATAGACATGATTATGCGCGGTGAGATAAAAGACAGCAAGACCATAATCGGTCTTTTGTTTGCCCGCCAGGCGGGAGAGATTTAAAACGGTAAAGGATTGGTAATGCAGTCAGGACACAGGTGGAGTTATGCGTGAGTTTATTGAGTATTTGAAAAATGAGAAGGGAAAGGCCGAAAACACTCTTATCGCTTACGAGAGGGATATAAAGGCCTTTGATACCTATCTGAAGGAGAGGACGGGAAAGAACCTCTCTGCATGCACTGATAGCGATGCGGTAGCGTACGTACTGGAGCTGAACAATCAAAACAAGTCTAAGGCCACGATTAACCGAAAGGTATCGGCTCTCAGGACTTTCTATGATTACAAGATTTCGCTCGGTAAGAGGAGCAGTAATCCATTTGCAAAGATTAAATCGGTCAAAGGTGACAGAAGGCAGGTGGACTACCTGACCATCGAGGAGGCGGCAAGCCTGATGGAGCTGCCTGCTGACGATAAAAAGGGAATAAGAGACAGGGCGCTGCTCGAGTTTATGTACGGCACGGGCGCGAGAGTTACCGAGGTGGTAAGACTCAAGTTCAGCGATCTAAACCTTAGAATGAACTTCGTCACGCTAAAAAATGTGGACGAAGAGAGCAGGATAGTTCCGCTCGGAAAATATGCAGCAGCTGCCATGACGGCATATGTTGACGGCGTATACGATGAGATTTGCGGCAAAGAGCATGACGAGGACGACTATGTATTCGTAAACTTCCGCGGAGAAGCGCTGACCAGGCAGGGAATCTGGAAGATTTTAAAAGACTACGGCGCTATGATAAACCTCGCAGACCGCATGACTCCGCAGATACTCAGAGACAGCTTTGCCGTGCACATCCTGCAAAACGGAGGGGATCTCAAGACCCTGCAGGAGCTGATGGGATTTGAGGATATGTCGGTCGGAATAGCTTATCTTGCGGTCACCGATATTCACGTCAGAGACGTGTTCAGCAAGACGCATCCGAGGGCATAAGAGAGAGTGCGCGATATTGCATAAAAATGCTGCGATTATTGCGCGAAAAAATGCAAAAAACGCTTGAAATTGCAAACTTTATATGGTACTTTATATAGGCTGTCGTTCAACGGCAGCCTACTTAGTTATTACGGACGGTCCTCTGGGGACTGGCATTCGGCCGAATGCTCCAAGAACGTCTTGAGAGGAAGGGAGAATAACAATGAATGTATTAGATCAAATCACAATGGATTACAAGAAGGAAGACATTCCTGAATTCAAAGTCGGTGACACCCTGAGAGTACATGTAAAGATCATCGAGGGACAGAGAGAAAGAATTCAGGTATTCGAAGGATACGTGCTCAAGAGACAGCACGGCGGCGTAAACGAGACTTTCACAGTTCGTAAGCTGTCAAACGGTATCGGCGTAGAGAAGACTTTCCCGCTGCACTCACCTAGAATCGAGAAGATTGAGGTTGTTAAGAAGGGTAGAGTCAGAAGAGCTAAGCTCAACTACATGCGTGAGAGAACCGGTAAGGCTGCAAGAATCAAGAGCGCAGAGTAAGACTGTCAAAAGCATACCTGAGATATTATCAAGGTATGCTTTTTTCATAGAAAAATGATTCAGAATATTAACTGGTACCCGGGACATATGAAAAAGACTCGCGAACTCATACGCGAGAACTTAAAAGCCGTGGACATATCCGTTGAGATAGTCGACAGCCGTATTCCCGTGTCCAGTAGAAACCCGGTAATCGATGAACTTATCTCAAGCAAGCCTCGTATAGTCGTACTCGGAAAAGCGGATCTAGCTGATGAAGAGGAGACGAAGCGCTGGGCTGATGAGATAAGAAAGGAAAAAGGCGTCACGAAAGTGCTCGCGCTCAACCTTCAGTCGGGAGAGAATATAAAGAAGCTGCTAAAGGCTCTTGAGGCTGAGCAGGATAAAAGAAATGAGGAGAGGTCTGTCAAAAGACCGATTCGCATCATGATAGTCGGAGTACCTAATGTAGGGAAGTCGTCTCTTATCAACAGGCTGACGGGAAAGAAGTCGGCTCAGACAGGAGACAGGCCGGGAGTTACTAAGGGAAAGCAATGGCTGACTCTTCCAAACGGCATGCAGCTGCTCGACACACCGGGCATACTCTGGCCTAAGTTCGAGGATCCGAATGTGGGGCTCAATCTCGCATTTTGCGGCAGCATCAAAGATGATATACTCGGAGTGCAAGATCTCGGATTTGAGCTCATCAAGTATCTGGGAGCTGAGTATCCCGAGATGCTGATGGAAAGATACAAGCTCGATGAGATTTCCGAAGAGCCTATAGAGAACATGGATAATATAGCGCTGAAGAGGGGGTTCATACTCTCAGGCAAGCGCATAGACTATGAGCGCACGGGTCGCATAGTGCTCGATGAGTTCAGGGGCGGAGTAATCGGAAGGATTACACTGGAAAAACTTAAATGACCAAGGAAGAAAGACTGCAAAGGGATAAGGATAGACTGGCAGAGATGCGCTCCGTTGATGACGGTATCAGGAGCCGCGGTTTTAAATTAATGGCCGGAATAGATGAGGTCGGAAGGGGGCCGCTGGCAGGTCCTGTCTATGCCGCCTGCGTTATTCTTCCCGAAGACTTCGATGTCCTCGGCATTTACGACTCCAAGAAGCTTTCCGCAAAGAAGAGAGAAGAGCTAAGCAATATAATAAAGGAAAGGTCAATTGCCTACGGCATAGGAATTGCTGACAACAATGAGATAGACGATATCAACATACTCGAGGCTACGAAGCTTGCGATGAAGAGGGCCATAGAAGCCTGCTCGAAGAAACTGAAACTATCGGGCGCTAAATCAGAAAAGCCGGACTTCCTCTTAATCGATGCACTTAAACTAGAGGTTGGCATTCCTTGCGAAGCCATAGTGAAGGGAGATGAAAAGAGCCTATCAATCGCGGCGGCGTCGATAGTTGCCAAGGTCGCGAGGGATAAGTACATGGAAGAACTCGAGGCCCAGTACCCGGGATACGATTTTGCGAGTAACAAGGGCTATGGCACAGCCAAGCACTACGAGGGCCTGAGGAATCTGGGCATCACGCCGATTCATAGAAGAAGTTTTCTTAAGAAGTTCGAGGAGAATCCTAACACCGGACACAAATCAAAGGAGCAATCTGTGGGGAAGAAAGTATATGCAGTAAAAAAAGGTAAGACACCGGGTCTATACATGACCTGGGACGACTGCAAGGCGCAGGTAGACGGATTTGCCGGTGCGGAGTACAAGAGCTTTGCCGATCCGCAGGATGCAATGGCATATCTCGGTCTTGCTGAGCCGGCAGAAGAGAAGTTTCCTGAAGGCGTAAGGGCATATGTGGACGGTTCCTACGATAGCTCAACCAACAGATTCTCATGCGGAGTTGTAATAGTTGAGACGGATGCAGCTGGTAACGACGATACCACAGAACTAAAGGCCGTTTTCGAAGACGATGTTGCTGCTCTTCAGAGAAACGTGGCAGGTGAAATCATGGGAGCAAAGACAGCAATTGATTACTGCCTGCAAAACGATATAAAGAGAATCGAAATCTACCACGACTATGAGGGAGTCGGCAAATGGGCAGACGGCAAATGGAAGGCAAACAACCCTCTGACTCAGGCGTACAAACAGTTTGTTGCAGAAGCCAGGCAGCAGATGAGCATCAGCTTCGTGAAGGTAAAGGCTCACGCAGGCAACAAATACAACGAGCTTGCCGACAAACTCGCAAAGCGCGCATTGGATCTTCACTAGTTTGCCGAAAAAAGGGTGGAATTAAAGGCGCATAACGGTTATAATAGAGAACGCCGACGCAAGGCGCCGGCACAATAAGGTCTATTAGCTCAGTTGGGAGAGCGACAGGGTGACAACCTGTAGGTCATTGGTTCAAGTCCAATATAGGCCACCATGCAAAACCTCTTTCGGGAGGTTTTTCTTTTGCATATATATGGCTACTCCCGCTCCGATGATATATACTTCTTCTTAGCAGATACATCTCATTTTCTTGTGTAACGGAGGTGCGAAATATGGCAGGAGGCAATGCCGCAAAGATGTGGGCGCTTATAAAAGAAAAGCCCGAAGAAGGCCTTTGGATGAGGCAAGTTCCCGTTCCGGAGGTCGGTCCCAACGACGTAAAGATCAAAATACATAAGACGGCCATATGCGGCACCGATGTACATATTTATGAATGGAACAAATGGGCTCAGGAGACCATACCGGTCGGAATGACGGTAGGCCATGAGTATGTCGGTGAAATCGCCGAGGTCGGATCTGCAGTACGAGGCTACAAAATAGGAGATCTCGTATCAGGTGAGGGCCATATCACCTGCGGCAAATGCCGTAACTGCCAGGAGGGTAGAAAGGAGTTCTGCAAAAATGCCAAAGGAGTCGGTGTTAACAGACCGGGCGCATTTGCCGAGTATCTCGTAATACCTGCCCGTAATGTATGGCCTTGCAATCCGAATATCGAAGAGGAACTCTATGCCATTTTCGATCCTTTCGGCAACGCAACTCATACAGCGCTTTCGTTTGAATGCCTGGGTGAGGACGTCCTAATTGCAGGAGCGGGACCGATAGGTGCAATGGCAGCGGCGATAGTCAACTTTGCAGGCGCAAGGAACATAGTTGTGACGGATTTCAACGACTACAGATTGGACCTCGCACTTAAAATGGGCGCGACCAGAACTGTCAATCTCAGCAACGAGAAACTGGACGATGTCATGGAAGAGCTCGAAATGACTGAAGGTTTCGATATAGGACTCGAAATGTCTGGCAGCGAAACTGCGCTCAACGATATGATTCATCGTATGGTGCACGGCGGAAAGATTGCCCTGTTGGGCCTTCAAGACAAAGAAGCGAAGGTTGATCTTGAGGATGTCATTTTCGGTGGCATCACGATGAAAGGCATCTACGGTCGTAAGGTATGGAACACTTGGATCAAAATGACCATGATGATACAAGCCGGACTGGATATAAAGAATGTCATTACCCATAGGATTGATGTTCGTGATTTCGAAGATGGTTTTGAGACCATGCTTTCAGGACAGTCGGGTAAAGTCGTCATGGACTGGTCGCATGTTAACGAGCAATAGACGAGATTCGTATATATAAATTAAGAAAGGAAGTGGCGGAATGAATCGCAAGGAAGTGTTGGCAGGATATAAAAAGATAGTCGATGATATTAGGGACGCCGGACTATTTAAGGGCGAAGCTCCTCTGATGTCACCTCAGGGCTCACACGTAGTGCTTGATGACGGACGTGAGATGCTCTGCATGTGCGCTAACAATTATCTCGGACTCGGAGATAACGAGCGCCTTATTGAGGCAGCAAAGAAGACATATGATTCAAGAGGCTATGGCGTGGCATCCGTAAGATTTATCTGCGGAACCCAGGATATTCACAAGCAGCTTGAAAAGAAAATCTCGGAGTTCCTCGGAACAGATGATACAATTCTCTATTCATCCTGCTTCGACGCAAACGGCGGACTTTTCGAGACACTGCTCGGTGAGGAAGATGCTGTAATTTCGGATGAGCTCAATCACGCATCCATTATAGACGGTGTAAGGCTTTGCAAAGCAAAGAGATACAGATATAAGAATAATGACATGGCAGATCTTGAGGCTAAGCTCAAAGAAGCTGATGCAGCCGGTGCCAAGATTAAGCTGATTGCCACCGACGGAGTTTTCTCCATGGACGGCATCATCTGCAATCTAAAGGGTGTTTGCGATCTTGCAGATAAATACGAGGCGCTTGTTATGGTAGATGACAGCCATGCCGTAGGATTTGTCGGAGCCAAGGGACACGGCACCGCAGAGCACAACGGAGTAGAGGGAAGAGTGGATATTATCACCGGCACGCTGGGCAAAGCCCTCGGCGGAGCATCCGGCGGATACACATCGGGCAGGAAGGAGATTATCGACCTCCTTCGCCAGAGAAGCCGCCCGTATCTTTTCTCCAACTCTGTAGCACCTGCGATAGTCGGCGCCAGCATCGAGATGCTGGATATGCTTTCTGAGAGCACGGAGCTCCGTGACCACCTCGAGGAGATTACAGCTTATTATAGGAAGAAACTCGTAGACAACGGTTTTGATATCATCGAAGGCACGCACCCTTGCGTTCCTGTAATGCTTTACGACGAAAAGATGACTGCTGAGTTTGCGCGCCGCATGATGGATAAAGGCATATATGTTGTTGCATTTTCATATCCTGTCGTACCGAAGGGGAAAGCCAGAATCAGAACTCAGGTATGCGCGAGCCATACGAAGGAAGATATCGACAGAGCAGTGCAGGCATTTATCGAAGTAAGAGAAGAGATGAAGTAGCGATATCTGCCATAATAAAGTGAAAAACGGATAGAACAGCCAACAAATATGTTGTTGGTTGTTTTGTTTTAAAAATAAAACAATAGTATAACCGTTTAGTTACAGTATTGTATACTATAGTGCAACCAAATATGGAGTATCATTTGCATGAAAGATACACAAGATGGGGTTATTAGATAAAAAGCCCCATAAAGGGAGGAAAAACGTGAGCTTATCAAACAGAGAGGAGACTTGCTATATGAAGAAGACAATGGGAAAACAGTTACTTGCTTTGCTGGTGGCGTTCCTTATGGTTTTCAATGGATTTGCCATGACCACAGCAAGATTTGTGTATGCTGCGAATGGCGATAAAACCGTTCTGGCATTTACTTCGGATGTGCATAACAATGAAAGCAACAACACGGGTAAAACTCGTTTAGGGAGTGAAGGCGTAGAAGATAAGGAAGCTACATTCGAAAACGGTGCAGCACTTGGCCACAAATTCGGTAATTGGACAAAACTCAACAACGAACAGCACCAGAGAGTTTGCACGAATGATGCAAGTCACGTTGAGAAAGCCAATCATGTTTGGGATAACGGTACCGTAACAGAGAAGGCCACACTTACAACTACGGGCAAGAAGCTACACACCTGCGCTGTATGCGGTGTTACGAAGACTTCGTCAATTGCCAAGGTATCTTTAGGAAAAGCAAAAGTCGCTTCAGAAGGAAAACCTAACAGGAAGTTGTTTATCATAACAATGTCTAAGGTGAGCGGTGCTAGTGCTTACAAGATTATGTATCGAACACCGAATGGTAAGTGGGCTACAAAAACGACAAGCAAGACAAAGTTCAATCTGACCGGATTAAAGGTTAAAGGCTTGTACCAGATAAAGGCTCAGGCAACTAAGAAAGAAACTGCAACAACAAAAGCAGTGACAGGTGCTAGTGCCAATGTGAACTACCGTTACCTGAATACGATTAAGAACTACAAAATTAAATCAGGTAGCAAGAGTGCCACATTAAGCTGGAGCAAAGATTCATACGCCACTGGATACCAGATTATCTACTCAACAAACAAGAACATAAAGAATGCCAAGGTTCTTACGCTCAAAGGCAATTCCAACACGAAGCGTATTGTCAAGGGTCTTAAGAAGGGTAAGATTTACTACTTCAGAGTCAGGCCGATTAAGAGGTACGGTGGCAAGGATTACATAGGTGTTCTCAGCCCAATCAAAGCTGTGAAGATCAAATAAAAACCACAGGCCAATAATATGTTATAATACAGATTGTTTGTAATTTCTTTATAGGGATTACAAACAATTTGTTTGACGGAAAAGAGAAAGGGTATCAAAAGAATGAATTTTATTTTCAGATCACCATACTTCCCACGCGTGTACTGGCAATTCTGCAATCGCCTCAAGGCTCGCGGTGTTAATGTACTCGGCATAGGCGATGCGTCATATGATGAGCTCTCAGATGAGCTCAAGGGTGCTATGACCGAGTATTACAAAGTCGACTCCATGGAAGACTACGACCAGGTATATCGTGCAGTTGCATTCTTGGCGTTCAAGTACGGTAAGATTGATTGGATTGAATCCAACAACGAGTACTGGCTGGAGCAGGATGCGCAAATAAGGAAAGATTTTAATATAACGACGGGCGTTATGCCGGATGACCTCGTGGCATGGAAGCACAAATCGGGCATGAAGCCATACTATGAGAAGGCAGGCATTCCGACTGCAAGATGTCACAAGGTAACAGACAAGAAGGCAGCTCTTATATTTCTTGATGAGATAGGAGGATATCCTGTCTTCGTAAAGCCTGACAACGGAGTAGGTGCTGCGGATTCTTGGAAGATAGAAAACGAAAAAGAGCTCGATGATTTCTTCAATAATATGCCTGATGCACCATATCTAATGGAAGAGTTTATCGAGGGTAACATCTATTCCTACGATGCGATTTGTGATTCCGAAGGTAATCCACTCTTTGAATCGGCAAATTGGTTCCCGCCTTCAATCGCCGATATAGTCGGAGGCGGTCCGGATCTTTCATATTATGTTATGGCAGATGTTCCGAAAAAGATGCGTGTGCTTGGACGCAAGGCCCTCAAGGCCTTTGGTGTAAAGAGCAGATTCATACACTTCGAATTCTTTAAGCTCGACAAGGCCCGTCCCGGTCTTGGAGAGGCCGGAGACTTCGTAGGACTCGAGGTAAACATGAGACCTGCGGGCGGCTACACCCCTGACATGATGAACTACGCACACTCAACGGATGTATACAAGATATATGCGGAGATGGTTACGGATAACAAGAGGCTGACGCCTGAAAGCGATGATGATCATATTTGCGTATATGCGAGCAGGAAAGACGGACGAGAGTACGTACACAGCCATGAGGAGATAATGGAGCGCTACGGAGATAAAATGGCCATGTGCGAGAGGATGCCGGATATACTGTCAGGTGCCATGGGCAATCAAATGTATACGGCGCATGCGGCAGATGAGAAGGCTGCCCAGGAATTCATAGCATTCATACACGAGAGGAAATAAAATGAACGATTATTATTACAAAGACTATAGCGAAATACTGGGACGAGAGATGGAGCATGCCGTATTCGGAGATGCGGGCAGGGTGCTCGTAGCATTCGGACCGCAAAACGGACACACATATGACTTCAGAAACTTCGGTATGATAGACACGATTGCCCCTTGGATTGAGGCAGGCAAACTCAGAGTCATCTGCGTGGACAGTATAGATGAAGAAACTTGGTCTAATGAGGGCGGCGATCCGAGATGGAGACTCGAGCAGCAGGAGAGATGGTTCCACTACGTGACAGACGAGCTCATGCCGAGATACCTCGGAGACGGAGAGCGCGCACTTACAACAGGGTGCAGCATGGGAGCCACACACGCAGCGAACTTCTTCTTCAGAAGACCGGATTTATTCTGCGGGATGATTGCTCTTTCGGGACTCTATGACACATCATATTTCTTCCATGATTATCATGATGATCTGACATATGCGAATTCGCCTATAGAATTCATAAAGAATATGCCGGGAGATCACCCTTGGATGGACCTGTATAATAGGAGTGCAATAATCTTCTGCTCCGGACAGGGTGCATGGGAGGATGAGATGAGAGAAGATCTCAACGAACTCGATGTGGTGCTGACGGAAAAGGGCATTAATCACTGGGCAGATTACTGGGGTTATGATGTTAATCACGACTGGCCGTGGTGGCAGAAACAGCTGCCGTATTTCATGGGACATGTAATCGGAGAACCTTAAAAAACAAGGATAATCGAGGGGAGCCTTCGGGCTCCTTTTTTGTGTATGACGGGCATGCCATAGGTCTACGGTGAAAGTCCGTAGGAGCGTAGTCATCAACGAATCCAAGAGCGACTCCCAAGGTTCAAGTCGTGAGGCTTGGGCGAGAGGAAGGGATAGCGAAATCGTGG
>Ga0256406_1004377_pt1 | contig 16230 bp, 10 predicted proteins | sample RumenRJG_03DNA_FD_185986 | JGI IMG/M metagenome (GOLD analysis project Ga0256406, IMG submission 185986) | Bovine rumen microbial communities from Lethbridge, Alberta, Canada - RJG_03 | ecosystem: Host-associated > Mammals > Digestive system > Stomach > Rumen | place: Canada: Alberta | collected... | reverse complement strand
ATGAATATGTGAACAAGTGGAGGGTGGAACACGCCAAAGAGCTTTTGGCTTCTACAGATTTGTCATTGGAAGACATCTCCGTAAAAGCGGGATTCAACTCCCTTAGCAGTTTCCGACGCTATTTCACCCGTTCGACAGGGATGACGCCAATGACTTTCAGACGCGCTGCAGAGAAGCAGAGCATGAAAACAGTCGGTGAATGAGGTCCGTTATTATAGATAATATCAACAAGAAAATTGAAGTCGTCAGGGGTTTGATGATATCATATTAACTGTCGGTTACCTTGCAGACAAGATCCTTTCCTATTTTGGAGATGGCAGCAAACTTGGGGTGAAGATAGACTATTTCGTTGAGGAGACTCCCCTTGGCAATGCTGATGCCTTGTTTCGGTTGAGAGACAAAATTGGTGTAGAACCATTCTTGCTGCTCAATGCTGATGTAACCAACCAGCCAGTCATTGCTCGGGAGGAAGTCTCATGGGATGAACTAAATGAAAAACATCGCAAAATGCAGACGCTTCTTGGTCGTGATGGTGCGTATCTTGATGGTATATATCTTGTCCACACCATCCTGACAAGGGCTTCGCGGGTGAGCGTCCAGAATACAAGATTGCCTGCGATTGTCGCAAGCCCAAACCAGGACTCTTGTTAAAAGCTGCCAAAGACTTCAATATCGACCTGGCGCAGAGCTATATGATTGGCGATGATGCCAGAGATGTCGAAGCTGGACAAAACGCAGGTGTAAGAGATAGCCTTATGGTTGAGACTAATAAGGAAAATGGTTTGTTGTCTTTAATCACCAAATTGTTAAAATGAAGAAAATTCGGTTTGTTAGGCCAACACACCATTGGAAAACTACAGGAATCTACTGCCTGACCGCTGGGAACAACCCACAAAAGAATAATAGAACTGAGCAAGCTACCTCTCTTGCTCAGTTTTTTTTGTGCCAATACGTGAATACCGATACGCTTATTGAAAGAATGACGGTTGATAATTTATAAGATTTTATGTAGCTTAAGCTAGCTAGAAAGCTAAACTAGAGCTAATCATTGGAGCCCTGACAAATCGATGTCATATTTCACAGAACCTTGCTGTGTATGCTCAATAAACATTGTCATGTATATTGGCATATAGAGTGTTTTCCCATCCATTTTGATGTTGTTGTTGCAGAGTACATAGGCAAGAGGAATGTCATAATTAATATTTGACATCACATTGGAAAGGGCGTTATGACGCTCATAATCTTTGCCGGACTTTACTTCTATGGGCAGAGTGTGTCCACCTTGTTCTATTATAAAGTCAAGCTCTCCCTGCCGCTTGCTGTTGAAATAGTACAGGTCAAAACCATGTGCGTGAAGTTCTTCTGCAACATAGTTTTCAAATATTGCTCCGTAATTTATGTTGGAGTCACCATTAAGGATGCGAAGCTGCAAGCCATCTGCGTATTGTGCAGCGAGCAGACCAACATCGTTCTGGAACAGTTTGAAGAGATTCCTCTGTTTAGAAAGTTTCAAAGGCGGTACAGGTTCTTCTACATTATAAGTAGGCAATGCAACACCGGCATCACTCATCCACAGGAAGCTGTTCTCATAGCGGCTGAATTTCATATTCTCATTCAAGTTCTTAAGGATGAAACGCTTGTTTTTGGCATTGAGTTCAGATGGGATAAGATCGAAGATGTCATCAAGATACAACTTCTTATTCGGATCATATTGAGATATGTCCAACTTGTACAGCTTTAGTATTGCGAGCTGCTCGTTCATGACTTCACGCAAGTCATGGGTATCTAGATATTTCTGCACAGCAGCAGGCATTCCGCCGACTACAAGATACAGGCGGAACAGTTGCATAAGTCGGCTGTGAATGACTTCGTCAATCATGGTGCGGTCGTTGAAACATTGATGTAGCATATCCAAAATCCGGGAAGACAAGCCCAATGCACCTATGAACTCTTTGAAATCGATTGGATACATTTCCATAATATCCATATAGCCTACAGGAGCAGATGATAATCCTTTTAGTTCTACTCCAAGCATAGAACCGCTTAATATGTAACGGTAGCTGCCTTCGTCAACAAGGAACTTTATGGCAGTAACTATTTCTGGGCATTTCTGTACCTCGTCGAAGAAAATCAAAGTTTTCCCTTTAATCAGAGGCTTATCAGTAAAAGCGCTTAAACGAAGCAGGATAGAGTCGCTGTCTGCTGCATTCTTGAAGATGTCAATAGCCTCGGGTGTCTTTACAAAATTTATTTCAATGAAACTTTCGAAATGCTTGTTTCCAAAATTTCTGATGGAGTACGTCTTGCCTACCTGACGGGCTCCGTCTATCAACAAGGCCTTATTGTCTTCTTCATAGAAATGTTCTATTATTGAATCAATCTTTCGTGTAATCATAGCTTTGTCCGTTTTTCCAAGGCAAAATTAGATATTTTTGTCCGTTTTTCCAAGGTATTTCTCCATATTTTGTCCGTTTTTCCAAGATTTGGCTAAAAATTGCACCAGCTCCTTTAAGTAGTAGACTAATCCTTAAGCAGAAATCCCATATATAATGGCAGAGTGAGAATACCATCTTTCTCACCTACATTATAATTTCCTAACTTAATGGCATGGTAGACATGGTATTTCTCAGGATGGGAAAGTACGGTTCGTGTACTCTTGGTGTTGCCATCTGGCTAAAAGAAGTAATTATTATATACCTTAGTCATTCTTTCAAGTGCTTGAAGGCAATTTAAATCTTGTGGTAGAACTCATCGAATGGCAGACGGAAGCGGTCTCCGCGCACACCGCCATCTGTTCTGACACCACAGGTGATGACCATATTGATACCGCTATCGTGAGGCAAGCCAAGAGCCTTCTTTACCAGCAGACTGTCGAAGCCTTCCAACGGACAAGTATCATAGCCTTGCTCACTCATTGCAAGCATGAACGTCTGTACAGCCAATGCACAGCTCTTGTGGACGACGGTACGCTCATCGGCTTCGGTAACCTGTCTTACAATCGGACGGAACAAGCCGACTATCTGTACGATTACTTTTCTAAGCAAGCCCAATAATCCGAAACAACGCTTGTATGTAAAGGGCATCAGTTTGCCATAGTACTTCTTCTGCAAAGCAATGCGATGAGCCTTTCTGTCTTCAGGACTGTTTTGGTTAATCTCTTCAATGCCTGCTTTCAACACGGCTTTTGCATGAGCCTTCCATTTGTCCTGACGGGTAACGAACACCACCATCTGCTTGCACGACTTTGCGCTGCCTTGGTCAAGACAAGCGTGTGCCATCTCTGCCAGTTTCCCCGGGTCAGTAACATGATATGCCTCCCATAGCTGCATGTTAGAACTTGTCGGCGCTAGAGTAGCAAGACGGATGCACTCCTTAACCTTCTCTGTATCCAACTCCTTGGTCGGGTCATATTTGCGTACTGCCCGACGATGCTCAAGTATTTGTTCTAAAGTCATAGTCATTATTAGTATTGCATTCCGTTATTATATCCTTTGTCCTCCGGCATACAAAGCCAAAGCACGATATACACAATCACGCCACAGAATCCGGTGCATACGGTCAGTACCAGATAAACCAACCGGAATATTGCCGGATCCCAGTCGAAGTACTTTGCTATGCCGGAGCACACTCCAGCAATCCAGCGGTCAGATATGCTGCGAGTCAGTTTTTTGTTATTTTCCATATAAATCCTCCTTATTTATATCTAGCTATATTAAAGAATCTGTTTTGTTTCTTAGAAGCGCAAATTCAAATAGCAAGTGCAAATTTACCACTTTAAATTGAAATAACGAAGATAGTTCGGTAAAGTTCGCCGCCCCAACATGGGCTATTCCCGCGGCTCTGCAGCCATTCCGATATTCGATGACGGATCGACATGATACCGGGACAGGGCTTTATTGATAGCCGAGAGTTCCTTGCCGACGACGAAATAATAGACCGAGAGGACCGACTGGATCTTGCTGTTGAGCTCCTTCTCACTGAAAGTAGGCGACACATGAGCCTCGCTGTTACGCCACGAGTGCAGCTGCCGTAGATTCTCAAACATCCGCTGATACTGAGGCTTAGGGTTGACACGCAGGTCACGGAGACAATCGAAAGCCTTAATGGCGTCCTTCATTGTAGCGTCTTTCTCTGCCGGGTTAAACGGGCGGAGCTCCTTGCCATTGATAATAAAGTATAGCTTCTTCAGGAAAGCCTCAAAGCGCATTAGCAACGCATGCAGCGCATTGCTCCGCTTGACTATTGTAGGAGTCTCGACAAACAACTGCCTGAGGGCGTCATCAATGAACATCCCCACCCCATCGAGCTCAGGAATGGACTTAGCGTTCAGCACGGCAAAGAGCTTTCCCGTCAGCACCGTAGTGTTCCTCACGCCATAATCAGCACCATGGAAGAACGTCCCCACAGCGTTGCCAACACGCTCCCGGAGAGTTTCCTCCTTTATTTCCACCTTTGGCTGCGGCTTGGCACTTATCTGCACCATCCTCTCGAACATCTCGTCAGCCGACAGCTTCGGTCCTTCCTCATCCTTTGTTGCCTTACCACGCCACGCGTCGATGATAGGCTTGCGCTTGTCGGCATATATAACGAATTCCTTGACGATGTCCTTCATCTTTATATTGACAATGAACGACTTCATCTTCTTGCCAAAGACTTTCTCAACGAAAGCGACCTTCTTGTTGCTGTCGAGCGTTTCCAGAAGTTCGTTAAACCGGTTGAACTCATTGATATTCTTCTCCGTAAGTCCAAGGTTTATCATCTCCCTCAGCTTCTTCTTGTCCAGTCCCGTAGCCTCAGCGAAGGTATCGACGAGCCGGTTCGACTCCCGCTTCTGGTAGTTGGCTATATAGTCCTGAAGCGTCTTGCCCTGCTCCAGATGCAGGTCGCCACGCTCAATATCGTGAAGAATGAGGATAGCCGTCACCTGATCGTCCTGCGAGAGCGACGCAAAGCTCTTGTGGAGATCCTGCACGGCACGCCGGGTATTCTCTGACCCAGGTCCCTCGGTATAGAGGTTCTTGACATATTTACGGAACTTCGAGTCGAGATATTCAGCGTCGATAGTCCCCGTTCCCGTTTCCGTGATATAAGCCTCTATCTGGTACGGCACATCATCGTCGCCGCCATTGCCCTGCGCCCTGTCGGCGAATAGCTCCTTATATCGCTGGCGCATCACCTCGTAAGTACGCTCGTCGAGCAGCATCTTCACCGTTGTCACGTCCTTCGGATGCCGGAATTCATATTCCGTCTTCTCCCAGACGAATCCCTGCAGCTTCGCCCGCTCAATGAAATGAGTCAGCTCGGCAAACCGCTTGGCAAACATATTCCTCGACGCCTTTGAGTCAGGCAGACGGCGGAAGTCAATGATGCCATCTGAATTGAATATCTTTTTTATCTCCAGATAGAGCGAGTTGATGGTATTGAGATGTTCCTCCAGTTTGTCGACGAATATGCCGAAAGGCTTGTCGCCGCTGTACTTCTTGAACGCCCGCTGTACATTCTGTTCCATGGTGTACGGCAGAGTGTAGTACTTTATTATGCCGAAAGGCTTCTCATGACCGAACAACCTGTTGGTGCGCGAGAACGCCTGAATGAGGTTCTGCTTCCTTAGCAGCTTGTCACAGTACAGCGTGTTCACCCATTTCGAGTCATAGCCCGTGAGCATCTGCGTAACGACAATGAGAATATCTATCTGCTTGTCGGGCTCATTGTCAATATCGTTGTACGGCCGTTTGTGAGCCAGCCGGTACTGCACGTCCTTCTTGTACAGGGCATACGAGCTCTGTGCGAAGCTCATACCATAGCGGCGGTTGTAGTCGTCGAGCATCTCCAGCAGGTTGTCGAGCTTCCACGCGGCATGCTCGTCATTGTCGATACTGTCGTCGAAGACGGCAACAACCTTCATCTGCGGGGCTACCGACTTGAACAACTTATAATAAGCTATAGCCTCGGGAATATTCTTCGTGGCAAGAATGGCATGGAACTTACCGCCGAGGCTCAGCGTCTCCCAGTTGTCGAGGATGTTCTGAACCACAGCCTCATGGTGCTCGTCGGTGGCATACTGGTCGGCGGGCAGCTCATTTTCAATATCCAGGTCGGTCACCTCCTTCTTGTTCATCCAGTGGAGATAAGCCTTCTTCTTCACATCATCAGCCATTGCCTCCTTCACTGTGGCGGCATCAGCTTTCCTCAGGGCAATCTTCTTTCGGAGTTCCGGCTCCTTGTAAGTCTCGACCTTATACGGGTCGAAAGCCAGCACATTACCGTCACGGATACCGTCGGCAATGGTATACCGACACAGCTCATTGCCGAAAATCTCAGTCGTAGGCACCTCGCCGAGCTCATTGTCCTCGTCGTCCTTAATAATAGGCGTACCTGTAAAGCCGAAGAAAATGGCACACGGGAACACCCGCTTAATGCTCAGCAGCATCTTGCCATAGACCGAGCGGTGGCACTCGTCGAAGATGAACACGATATGCTTGCCGTCAATCTTGTCAATGTCCGACTGAACGACCTTCTGCTCGCCCACCCTGACGTTATACAGCTTGTTGATGGAAGTAACAATAAGGCGGTCGGCATCGTCGTTACTTTTGAGCTTAGCCACGAGAACCGACGTATCGTCAGTGTCCTGAATAGTCTCACTCTCACCGGCAAAGCCACGGTACTCGTCGAGGCTCTGCGTGCCAAGCTCTATACGGTCCATGACGAAGACAACCTTTACATCGGTGAAGTTCGACTTTATCAGCTCGGCAGCCTTGAACGACGTCATAGTCTTTCCCGAGCCGGTGGTGTGCCAGACATATCCGCCACGCTGTCCGAAGACATCCCACTGCGCATTCCTCACCTTGTCGCTGATGGCACTCACGGCATAGTACTGATACGAGCGCAGCACCTTCAGCGACCGGTCTTTATCGTCGGCAACGGTATATAGCCCCACCATCTGGTGAGCCATAGGAATAGAAAGGAACGTGGCGGCAAGCTTCTGCCAGTCGTTGATGGGGCGGTTGTCGAAGTCCGCCCAATGGAACATGAACTCCTTCTTGAAGTTCTCTTCCTTGCCCGCATTGGCAAAGTAGACCATCTCCTCGGGAGTCATGGCGACGAATATCTGTACAAGGGCAAATATTCCGTGGGCGAAGATACCATCATGGACGTACCGCTGCACAATCTGGTACACCGCCTGACTGACATCAACCTTCGACCGTTTCAGTTCGACATGGATTACCGGCATACCGTTGATGAGCAGCATGAAGTCGCCGCGCTTGTCACCGGCAAGTGGCAGCGACGACTTGAACTTCGGCTGGCGGGCTATCTGATAGCGGCTCTTTCCACCGGCTATCTCATGTGCATCGAATATCTTCAGGTAGACGACCTTACCGTTGTGTGCCCTGTCGTCTGGATTGTCACGGGTTATCTGCACGAGCTCGCCATTGATAAGACGGTTCACCTTGAATGGTGAGCCGCAAGCCTGCACCTGCTGGATAATCTGCTGCATCTCCGTCGCCGTCAGAGGGTACTTGTCAAGTCGGTCTATCTGGCAGTTGTTCTCATAGATTATGTTCCGCCAGTTCTCTATCAGGTCCTCCTCGGTAGGGTACATGAGCATCTTCTCCTCCCAGCCGTGCGCTGTGAGAAGATGAGTCAGGGCGTCCTCAAACTCCGACTCCTTGTCAAAAGAAATGTGGTCTTCTGTCTGTTTATGTGTATCTTCGTCCTTTGGCATTATCTTGTTGGTTCAGCTGCAATGCGTTTACAAAAGTAGCAAAAAAAATAATTCTATCATAATGTTATCCCAAATATCAATAGCAAATCTTGCATTTTAAGTAGGTGCGGGGATCGCCGCACCTACACAAACATCTTTTGAAGGAGAGTGCTTTTTACTCGGGTGAGCTGGTCAATGTAGTTTACTTCGTCGTTGATGAGGTTGTCGAGAGAGGTGAAGAAAGAGGAAAGGCGCTGCTGCTCTTCGTAAGAAGGGAAACAGACTTCGCCCCTTAAAGCATCCTCGTCCGATATTAGAAGAGTATTCTTGGAGCCCTTATTAATGAGGACCCGCAAGTAGTTGTTCAGTCTGGCATCCGACTCGAAATAGGTCTGGACAAATGACGAGTCGGTCCGCCCCTTTATAGGATGGTAGACGCCATACAAGACGGAAACAATTCCGGGCTTGCCCTTATTAGTCTTTATTATTCCGTAAGGATTACTCTTAAGCGGCGACTTGGTATAAATAACGTCACCCGTCTCCGCAACTCCGTAACCTGCTACCGACGCACCGGCAAAGGAACGACCTTGGAACTCTATCTGATTGACGACACCATAATCACCCGAAACGGAAAGAACATCTTCTATACCGTAGAAGTTATCGGTGTTCTTCTCTTCAGAAACTTCCAAGAATGTAGACAGCTTTGCCTTCTCCCACTCCCCACTGAATCCTTTGAATCTTATTTCGGGAACTGTTTGTCCTTGCTGGGGGAACATCTTTTGGAGCATTGACTTTTTAACACGACGCAAGTTCTCTAAACGACGATGATGGTCACTTAGTAAGCGGTCGAAAGAAGAAAAGAATGAACCAAGAGATTGCTGCTCGGCTAGATTCGGGAATAAGATTTTTATACTCTTTACTAATTCACCTGACAGATTACCTTGACCTCCTTGCAAATATGTTGAAATAATATCTTTTTTATTTGCTTTCAACCAATAATGCATGAAGACTGAATCATAACCTTTATGAGGATAAATGGCAAGAATGGCTTGATTTATTGCTCCATTAATGTTCGAGATAGCCACTTCACCGCTTGTAGCACCATATAATGCATAAAGCAATGTGCCTTTCTCTACAATTTTCGCAGAAGAATTCTGATAGCCCTTATCGGTCAAGAACAGTTCTGTTTTATTGCTCCCTATTTCGCCAGAACGAATGAACGGAATTTTTCCTCCATAATAGGATGGCTCATGCGCATTTGGCGTTCCTCCTGAAAAAGAATCACTTATATCTCCTATAAGCTTTTCCTTCCACTCCCCCTCGAATCCTTTTATTCTTATCTCCGGTATATTCTTCATTGCTCCCATGCTTTTACTTGTTCAACAATGCCTGCAACTCGGTGAGGCCCTTGATGTCGGACTCACTGCCGGTAAGGTCGGCAATCATTGAGGACAGGGTTTGCTGTTCGTTGACGATGCTCTGCTCTGTATCGGCAAAGGTGACGCTGTACTTCTCGGCGAGGTGCTTGACAGCCGAAAGCAGTCCGGCAACGACCTCGTCGGGCATTGACTGCAAGGCGCTGACTATCGGCTCAACCCATTTCAGATGGAGCAAGTCGTGGATTTGCCCGTCGGTCAGATGCTTGATAGTGTCGATGGTGTGCTCCTCCAAAGCCACCTCACCGTCACGGATGTCCTTCTTTAGGCTCTTCTCGGCTTCGAGGAGCTTGTCGGCTTCGGTGAGCTTGCGCTCGAGACTGTCCTCGGGGAAGTCGGCTTCGCCCTTAAGCCTAGCCAGCAGTTTCTGGGCGTTCGCCTTCGAGTAAGTGCCGTCCTTAGCCTGCGGCATCCGGTTCCAGCAGAATGCGGCATGGGCGGCGATGAACGCCTGCTTGTCGGCTTTCCTGCTGAGCGACATGTAGGCGGTGAGAAGACGGGTATCGTCGGTCTCGACATCACGGAGCAGTTCGTCGAGTTCGGCGGTGAGAGCCTTGCGGTCGAAGGCGGTATTGTCGTCGTTGAGCACCTGCTGTTCGTCCTCGGCAAGCGATTCGATAATCTCGGTCTGGCTGTCCTGATTGGCTTCGAGCTCCGAGCGCTTCTTGTTGAGGGCGTCGTTCTCAGTCTTCAGGATTGTCCGCTGCACGAGGTCGAAGGGGATGATATGCCCCATATATCCGTCGAATACCTCCTGCTCCTTGCCGTTGATTTTCTTCATTACCTTGCGTTCGTCGACCTGACGGATTGCTTCGGCACCCTCGGTCTGGATAGTCTCTATGTCGATGGATGTCGGCTGCCAGTGGTCGTCGAGAATCTGATAGGCAGCGTAAGGGTCGATGAGCGGACGCTGACTGTCGAGGCGGCTGAAGATATTGTCGGCTATGTGGTCTTCCTCCTTGTTGGTATTGACAGTCATCATGCCGTCGACCAGCGACGAGGTGAGCTCGCCGTCGAGTCCGTCAAGGCACTGGCTGAGACCACTGCGGAAAGCCTTCACGCTCGCATGGTTGCCGATGGCAGCCTCTATATCGTCGGTCAGGAGGTGGGCGTAAGGCTGAGCGGCATCGCCGAAGAGAGCTTCCCGCAGTCCGGGCATAGCCGTCCAGTAGTCGCCGAGGGCATCGATTTCAGCCTTCGGAATACCGCCGAACATCGTGGCGCAGATGTCCCATTGCTCGTCGTGCTGGGTGTTGTCGACATACCGTGGGATATTGAGGTTGTAGCCGTTGTCACGGATCTCGTCGATGCCGACAAGGCGGCTGAATCCCGGCACCATGGCGGGGCGTGCCTTCACGACATCGGCAATGCGCTTTATGTCGCAGGCACGGAGCTTGTTCTGCTTGCCCTCCTTGACGAATCCTTTCGACGCGTCGATGAAGAGGACATCGCTGCTGTCGCGTTTCTGCTTCAGCACCATGATAAGGGTCGGTATGCCCGTGCCGAAGAAGATGTTCGGCGGCAGACCGATGATGGTCTCTATATTGTGGCTCTCGATGAGGTTGCGGCGGATTTTGCCCTCGCCGTCGTGCATCTGTCCGTTCTCGTCGACGGTTGTATCGCCACGGAAGAGCACGCCGTGAGGCAGCACGATGGTCATTATGCCGTCGGGCTTGAGGTGGTGGAGCTCATGAAGGAGGAAGGCGAAGTCGGCCTTTGAGGCAGGCGCCATGCCATAGCTCTTGAATCGCGGGTCGTTCTCGCGTCCCTCGGGATTCCAGTGCTGAGAGTAAGGCGGGTTGGAGACGACGGCATCGACATAGAGCGGCTTGCCTATCTCGCCGTTGCTGTCCTGCATAGGCCAGTCCTCGGCAAGCGAGTCGGCACAGCGGGTGAGGATATTGTTCGGCTGGATGCCACGCATGACGAGGTTCATGCGTGTGAGGTTGTAGGTGTTCTCCTTGAGTTCCTGGGCGTAGTAGGCGACATGGTTGGAGTCGTCGATGTGCCTGCCGATGGATTTTCCGATGGTGATAAGCAGTGAGCCCGAGCCACTAGTAGGGTCGTAGATCTTGATGTTCTCCTTGGCTTTCTGGTCCTCGGCAACGATGTCGCTCATGAGTATCGCCACCTCGTGGGGCGTGTAGAACTCACCGGCTTTCTTTCCGGCGCTGGCGGCGAAGTTGCTGATAAGGTACTCATAGACGTAGCCGAGCACGTCGTAATCCTGTTTGCCGTCGGTAGGAATGTCCTTGATAAGTGTTATTAGGTCCTTCAGCGCGCGTGTCTGGGCTGTGGGATTGTCGCCGAGCTTGCTGAGTCCTGCCTGCAGGGTGTTGAAGATTCCGTCGTAGACCGACTTGTAGTTCTTGTCGATAAGGCGGTCGAAGGAGCTGAGGGCGTCGCTGAGGATAGCCACTGAGAACTTGGAGTTGGGTTGCAGCCATGTGTTGAACAAGTTGTCGTAGCCGATGTAATAGCCAATGTCATGGCGGCAGCTGTTGATGACTTCACGGTATTCGCTGTCGGCGTCGCTGCCGTCGTCGCTGTAGTCGATGGGCAGATGTCTGATGTCGTCGTCATCCATCCCGACAACGTCGCCCTTGAGGTATTTCACTTCGTTGTCGGAGAGGAACTTATAGAATATCAGTCCGAGGATGTAGTCCTTGTATTCGTTGGCGTCAATCTTGGAGCGCATCTTGTTTGCCGATGCCCATATCTTGTTGGCAAGTTGCTGCTTGTTCATTTTGTTTAGCTGGTTAAATTACGGCAAATTTAGTCATTTTCTCACAAATGGCATAACTTTTCCGCAAGTAAATTTTGGGGAGGACACCCAATTATGATGTAAAAGATACCGTTTTACGCTCTAATTCGGTATCTATTAGGACACGATTGGGCATGTTTTACGAACGATGTAAACATATTCCGTAAGTGGAATCGTAAAATTCGTGTTGTTCGTGCTTGAAAGAAATTGTTTCATTCGTGTTATTCGTGCTTGAAAGAAATTGTTTCATTCGTGTTATTCGTGCTTTAAAAGAAATTGTTTCATTCGTGTTATTCGTGCTTTAAAAAAAATTGTTTCATTCGTGTTATTCGTGCTTGAAAGAAATTGTTTCATTCGTGTTATTCGTGCTTTAAAAAAAATTGTTTCATTCGTGTTATTCGTGCTTGAAAGAAATTGTTTCATTCGTGTTATTCGTGCTTGAAAGAAATTGTTTCATTCGTGTTATTCGTGCTTTAAAAAAAATTGTTTCATTCGTGTTATTCGTGCTTGAAAAAATTTGTTTCATTCGTGTTATTCGTGCTTGAAAAAAATTGTTTCATTCGTGTTATTCGTGCTTGAAAAAAATTGTTTCATTCGTGTTATTCGTTCTTGAAAAAATAAAAATAGAAAGAATTTACAACAAAATTATACGGATTAAACATTTTATTCGTATATTTGCAGCAAGAAAATTAAAATCTATAAGACTATGACCAAATCGATATTTACCAACAAACACAAAGATTGTAAGACCATCTTTCATCTACATATATTTGCCGCGGCTATGCTCGCAATGTTGCTGATGATGCCTTCGGGCACTGAGGCACAAGAGCTTATAGAGTCGCCGAATGACCCGACATTCGTTACGGAATACAGGAACAACAGCCAGTTTGGCGTGTCGGCAAAGAACAGGCTTGTCGTCAGCCTGGGCAATAAGTTCGTCAAGGACGAGTATGGGAAATTCTACCAGCTGTCGATTATCATTCAGAATCTTTCACCGAACACGTATACTTTCGACCCCGACTCTATCCGTGCGTATGCCCTGAACAACGGGAACATGCTGGTAAAGATGAAGGAGTATTCGTCGGACAGGTTCCGTGAGAAGATAAGAAGCAAGCGTGGCTGGACGTCGTTCTTCACCGGACTGGATGTCGGACTGAATGCGGGACAGGCTAGCAATGATGATTCTCATGGCAGTTCTATGGAGTGCAAGGGCTGCTCGTATCTGCAACCGGTGACGACTCATAATATCGGTGAGGCTACAAAGACGAACTTGGAGGCTACCAATGAGTTGATTGAACTGGGAAAGAAGATGGAGAGCGACCGCAAGATCCGCATCGAGGGTTATCTGACGAAGAACACTATCAATCCCGGCGAGGGCATCTATGGCTACGTTAATGTCAAGCGGGTAAAGGGTAAGGTCATGTCCGTCATCATCCCCGTCAATGGCACGAAGTATGTCTTCAAGTGGGACATCTCGAAGGTCAAGGAGTAGGGGCGGCAGCCGCTCCTACATCTGTGGATGATTTTTTACATACAGAGTCACTGATGGCACAGATCTTTCCCACATGAACTTTAATGTCGGCAAACGACGGCAAACGGATATAAACAACTCATTGATTATCAATTAACAAGCGTTTGCAGACTTTGTTTTTGCCTATTGTGGAAGTGCTCTATGGCAAACTTGTCGGTGACAAAGGATATATCGGCAAGGATTTGTTTCAGCGTCTCTTTGTGGACGGGATACAACTGATAACCAAACTGAAGAACAACATGAAGGGTGCCTTGATGAGCATTTCCGACAAGCTCCAGCTTAGAAAGAGGGCCATCATCGAAACCGTCAATGATGAGTTGAAGAACATTGCTCAGGTGGAGCTTTCGAGGCACAGAAGCGTCGAGAATTTCGTAGTCAATACACTGGCTGCCTTGGCTGCATATTGCTTTTTCCCAAAGAAGCCCTCCATTGCTGTTGAACGTTACATAGACCGGCAACTTACTCTGTTCTAAATTCATCGAACTCACGTTATTTAATAATATCTTTTGAATAATGAAAGCAAATAATAGTTCGTTACTTTGGTCTGCAAACTGCAAGACTCTTTTACTCCTTGCTGTCTTTGCCTTAGAAGTTTCTATCGTAAAGGCCAGTGACCAACATGTTTTTACAGATACCATACCCATAATAGAACACGAAGGACATATATTGATGCCTGTAACGATAAATCACAAACTCAAACATCTCGTTTTTGACACCGGAAGTATGTATTTAAGTTTGTGGAGCAAAGATATCACTTCTAAAATGAAGTCTATTCGCAACAGTTCCGATAGTGTAAAAAAAGTAACGAATACCGATTTGGAAGTGGGCCGAGAACTTGTGTCTTTCGGAACGCAATGCGATTCGCTTATTGCTTGTTATCTTATTTTCCCTGATAAAATGAACGACAAGTGGGGCCGTATAGGGGATGGAACTATGGGATTCTGTCCGCTCATAAAAAGAGGGCTTGGCTATTTTGTCAAAGTAGATTTGAGAAAAGGTATAATGATAGTGTCCAACGATCACCGTTGGGTCAAGCAAACAAAAGGAATTAAGGTGAGCTACATGAAATGTAATGCTCTCCCGACATTCAATGTGACCATTGGCAAGAAACATAAAATGAGGATAGCTCTCGATTCGGGTGCCGCGCACTTTTGTACAGTTAGTTCAAGTATTCTAAATAAGTGGGAGAATACTGATAAAGACTTCAAGAACTGTAAGTCCTTTGAGAAGATGGTCTCAGAAAGTTATATTTGCGATACCACTCTCGATAAGAGAAAGGCTAGGGGGTACAAGTGTGACTTTGCCATCAAGTCATTCATAATAAAGGATGCCGTTGTTATTGAGAATCGTCCAGATCACATAGACTCCATAGGTGAGGAAATATTCCATAAAGCTGTCATTTCCTTCGACCCCTGGCACAGGAAAATCATTTTCCAGCCTTACTATAAGTAAATAATCGCAACAGAACGCAAGACGCATACCCGCACCTTCTACCTACGAGACAGCACGTCATAGATGCGGCTGCAACACGAGAGGTAGAAAAGATACGTGAAGCAGCCATAAATTCTATAAAACCATGAAATCTTCGTCATTACAATGCGCAACTTTGGGTAGAAGCTGTTGGGCAATGGCGGAAAGTCATCATACTCAGTTCCGATGACTTTCGTCAGAAGATGACAGTCATTCTGACGGATATGGTGATACGAGACTGGCGAAAACACTGTTGATGAATAATATACGAAAAGTGCGTTCAATACGCAGGCTTCACGACTTCTACTCTCATGCCAAGGGCATTAATGATCCTATAAAAGGCACCAACACTGGGCGTGATGATACCATTCTCGATTTTGAGATATGCGATTTGATCGTGTGAGTGAGCTTAGCAAGCTGTACTCAACTCATAGAAGCCTCCCCTAATAAGTTTCACGAACTTCTTGGGTAGCCAGTCTTGGGCTTTCAAGAGTTGTTATCTCCATGATGTCAAGCATGGTAAATAGTATTCCATCAATGGATTCATGATGACTTTGGTGAAAGTGTCCATAATACCATTTGGACAGAGGCATCTTCATGGCCTTCAGCTTTTCGTAGATATTATCCATCGTCAACCGTTCGTGGGCTACATCACTAAGAAGCGACTTGTCTTGCTGTGCCCAATCGTCAAGCCCGTTTTTACTAAGCAACTCGCAAAATGATGGTGAAGTATGCGATACTACGGTATCTATCTGATAATATTCACCGATTTTTCCAAGAAGCTCCTCATTATATACTGGTGCTTCATTCTCCCAATAGACGTTGGGGGCTAATGCGCAAGAATAGTCAATATGATGTTTTGGAATGTGTTGACAACGGCATCAGTCAATGTTTCCGGGTCATACTTTACTTCATGAAGCAGATGGAACAGGTCGTAATAGTCTTTCATCCTGCTGCTTTGATTACCAAGGTCTATCACGGCGTGCATTTTCTCTGCGATGACTGTTTCCACAGAATACGCCATAATGCTGGCTTGCGGAAGCGTGCTGATAAGCAGCGGATAATCCAGCTGAACAGGTGAAGGCGTGATGATGTCTCCAAAGCCAATATCCATGGAGAGCACCTGAGAAATGGTGTCCATAGCGACGGGAATGTGTAGCCGTATGCCATGGTAATCCTTTTGCTCAGTGATATTCTCAGAAGTGATGCGCTCTACATCGAATGCTACTCCATCTTCAGGACAGTCAACAGAACAAATTTCCCGAAAGGCACTTACGATATGGCCGCCATCGTTGCTGATGCCCGATCCGAGAAAATCAATATCTAA
>Ga0256406_1004376_pt1 | contig 16231 bp, 16 predicted proteins | sample RumenRJG_03DNA_FD_185986 | JGI IMG/M metagenome (GOLD analysis project Ga0256406, IMG submission 185986) | Bovine rumen microbial communities from Lethbridge, Alberta, Canada - RJG_03 | ecosystem: Host-associated > Mammals > Digestive system > Stomach > Rumen | place: Canada: Alberta | collected... | reverse complement strand
CGGAAACGCATGCACGGTTTCCTCAAATTTTTCCAAAATTGTATGCATATTTCTTTCCTTTTCATCGTTCTTCCTACACAGCCTGTCCTTTAGACATCCATGGGAAGCTCTTGAAATGTATCAATCTATGCATACACTATAAAAGGGCTCCCTAAAGGAGCCCTTTATAAAACATTAAGATTTCTTAAGATGTGCTGTATAAGCTCTTCTAAAAACGCCGACAGGATCGTCTTGGCTTTCGTTTCCTCCTAGAATTTTCCACCGCCTCCCCCGTGTATTGTCCCGGAAGACGATGTGTGCGTGCTGCTTTCAGAACCATTATTTTTTGCTTTTTCCGTGCGTTCAATCTTGTGATACAGGAACAGATCTTTGCTTTCCGTCACGATCATACTTCCTTCCCTCACATAGCTGCCCGCTGCAGCCTGGGCACGGACTGTCTTCAGCTGCTGTTTCATGGAGCCTACGATAAGCAGAGCTGTCACAAAGCCGATTACCACGGAGACCAAAAACCAGACCGCAGACAACGGCTTCCGGGGAATATCAGACTTATCGAACGGATTGCCCTCTCTTGCCTGCGTCACATACGAACTGCCCAGACGGGCAAACGTACGAAAGGCTTCCGTATAGTTCCCGGCAGACAGATCTCCTTTCATCTGCTCTCCGAGATATTGAATGCCCTCGTCTGTAAAAGCCGTAATTCCATATCCGTGCGTGGAAACTGCCCAGTCCCTGTCCTCTGTGCTGATCAGAAGCAGAGCTCCATCCTTATCGCTTCCATAGCCGTACTGGCAGGAATTATACCAGTCATCCGCATAATCTCTGGCGGTCCGGCCCTCCAGACTCTCTACAATCACAATGCACAGATCAAATTTCAGCTCTGTGCTGTCTTGATCAAGAAGCTGCTGAATCTCGCTGTCCTCTTCTTCTGTTATAACAGCGGCCTGATCCTGCAGACGGTGATATGCGTCTGCGAATCCGCCTGTTTCTTCTCCACTGTCCGCTGCAAAAGCCGGCACTGCCATGCCAAGACAAAGTGCGAGCAGAAGAAAAATCGAAAAAATACGTTTTTTCATCGGTCTGCCCTCCCTATAAGATTCTCGCCAGATGCAGAAGCCAGATAATCCCGTAGGCCGCGGCACTGCACAGGGCTGTCAGCCCTAATGTCCATTTACGGGCTGCGCCTTTATCTACCGGAAGATCGCCCACCAGTTTTCCGGTCTGACCGTTCATCGCGAAGGTGTAGTTTTTTCCATTCCAGGTGGTGTTGAGCATCCACACCGGATAGAGCGCATAGACTGCCTTTCCGCCCCGAAGCTTTACGCTGCCTGCTTCCGGAACCACACTTGTATAGTTCCTGACCGTATCCGCAAAGGCTTTCTCCGTGCTCTGTTTGATCCTGGCATTGGCCCGTTCTATGCTCTGTTCTTCATCTACATCATATTTATCTGCCAGATATCCCGCCAGATAAGCTGTTTTGAAATCTACCGCATCGGAAAACAGGAACGGCTCAATCGACTCCATCAGATCGTCCGGCATTTTGGAAGAGCCGTCCACAGGAACCCTCTCAAAGCCAATCTCCCCGCCCCGGGTGACCAAATAGTAGCTGGTCTCCTTGTATTGATAGCTGCTGTCGCTCCAGGTCCGGACGCTGGTCGCCTTATATCGCATGTTCGCCTCCGCCTCCGCGTCAAAAAGCCAGAACGGCACGTATATGCCCTTGATCTCATCAATGTGATTCTGATCCTTGAACACCTTGGGAAGAAGCCGCTTTCCACCGTAATGCTTTTGAAGCGCTTCCTTCGCAGCCTTCTTGTCCATCTTGAACGGAATGATATAATCCGGCTTCAGCGCGCCGGAAAACTGCCCCGTCATAACCACCGGATTCCCGCAGAACGGACAGGATGCCGCCGCGGTATTCTCATCGCCTACGATCTCACCGCCGCACGACTGGCACACATAAGTGCGAAGTCCCTCCGCTTCTCCTTCCTGCCACGCTCCTCCTGCGGCTGTTTCCCAGTTCATCTCATCTTCCCGGCCGGAGGCCTGTTCCCCGGCATAGGCTTCTAGGGTTTCTACTTCAAATTCCGTATCGCAAAACGGACATTTCATTTTCTGCGTCCCGCTGTCAAAGACAATTGCGCCTCCGCAGCACGGACATTTATATTCCTGTAAAGCACTCATATGCGCTTCCTCCCTGCATGCTTTCTATATCTGCCGCCCATGCAAGAGGGCTTCCGCGAAACAGCAGTCCTCTTGTTCATAAACGTCCTTTTATGATCCCTGTCACGCCCTTGCAGCCGGTTTTGTTTTTACCGCTCCAAGGATATATAAGACGGGTACCAGAAGATTGACCACAAGATTAATGATTTTAAACTCCCCTCCGCCTTTCACACTGACCGCCATAGAAATCATGCTGAGGGCCACTATCGCAATACCAAGGATCACGCACTCGCCGGCTTTTTCCGGCAGCCTGCACGCTTTGAGGCCCTTTGCGCCTGCAAGAATCTCAACTGCCGAGGTGACCACTGCAAGAACGGAGCCGGCATAGAGAAGTCCGGTTCCTTCCGCACTCCCCATCAGTGCCGCCAGTGCGCTGACTCCCAGAATTGCAAATACTCCTGCGAGCAAGGCGATAATTCCACCGATGACCATTAAAATCGATGTGACCTTCAAAAATGTCTGTCCCTGATTCTTCATAGCTTTCCCTCCCCTCATCAAGATTTACTTCCGGTCGCTGTCGTCAAAAGGATCCCCGCATTCCGGGCAAAACTTCGGTGGGTGCGCCGGATCCTCCGGCTCCCATCCGCACTTGTCACACCGGTACACCGGTGCGCCTGCAGGTTTTGGGGCGCCACAATTTGAGCAGAACCTGCCTTTATTTACCGTTCCGCAGGAACAGGTCCAGCCAACCTCCTCCGACGGCCTCGGTGAGCCGCATTCCGGGCAGAACTTTCCGGTCGCCGTGGCCCCGCATTTGCACTTCCATGCCCCTGCCGGTACCGGCTCCGGTCTCTTCGCGCCGCACTCCGGACAGAACTTCCCGGTCACCACTGCTCCGCAGCTGCATTTCCAGCTGTTCTGTTCAGACGCTGCGGTCTGCGGCTGCCGGGATTGCCCGGACTGCATCTGCTGAGACTGCGCCTGTTGTGCCTGCATCTGCTGTCCCATGCTGTACAGGTTCTGCGCCGCACCGAATCCGCCCTGACTTCCGATGCCGGCCATTCCCATACCAAGGAAACCGGTCATGGCCCCGGCAGAATTTCCGGCGGCAGTCTCCATGGCATCCGCTGTCGCATTTGTCACCCGGCCTGCCATCATAAACGGATTGGTTCCCACCGTAGCCGCATCCTCCATCTCGTTGATCTTCTTCATATCGGCTTCGGTCAGCGTAATCGGATTCAGTGCAATCTTCCCGACGGAAATGCCGCGGTTGTCGATCCATTCCTGCCGCAATGCCTCGTTCATCGCGGCTTTCAATTCTCCGGATTTGGCCGGAATCTGTGCAGGCCTGAGCTCCTGCTCGGCGAGCGCTCCGAAGGCCGGCTGAAGCGCGTCAATGAATTCCGTCTTGAGCTGCGCGTCAATCTGGTCACGGGTATATTCGTCCGCGACATTCCCGCAGAGCCGCTTATAAAAAACCAGCGGATCAGAGATCACATAGGTATATACTCCGTTGCACCGCAGCTGAACCGTTCGGCTCATGCCGATCCGCTTATTCACGACTTCAAAAATGATCGGATTTGCCGTTCCGAACTTATTGTCCAGGATCTCCTTTGTATTAAAATAGTAGACACGCTGATCCCTGCCCGTGTCGCCGCCGTAGGTGAAACGCCTCCCAAGCGTGCGGAAGCTTTCCTTCAGGCTCTCCCCGAACCTCCCGCTGAAGATACTGGGCTCCGAGGATGTATCATAGGTAAACTCTCCCGGCTCGGCACAGACCTCGACAATTTCACCCTGATCCACAATGATCATGCACTGACCATCCGCCACGGCGATGCCGGAGCCGCTTGAGATCACATTGTCATTTCCCCTGGTATTGGAAGAACGCCCGGTGATCCGTTTCTGCCCGCGTCTCATTAGAACGTCATTGGGGAGCGCATCACAATAGAAAAATTCCTTCCACTGGTCTGCCAATGTAGATCCAAGCGCCCCGATTCCTGCTTTGATAAGTCCCATACCATTACCTCCCGTCTCGATTTTTGTTCTGTCACAGTGCGTCAATGACTGCCGACAGATAACTGGAAGAAACCGATCCATAGATAAAGTTGTCAATCAGACCATCTTTTTTGGCCTGTCTGACCCGGTCCGCCAGTTTTTTCTCCGTGTTCTCATCAACTACCAGCACCACCTTGCAATCCGGATTGCTGTTCTTCAGCGCATCACGAATTCGCATTCTTCCCTCCAGCATCCATGGCGCATAAGCGGTAACCTCCATAACCAGAATGTTCGCCAGTATGGCATTGCATAATTCCAGAGTCTTGTCCGGACTTTCACTCATGACCGGATCAAAATCAGAATCAAATTTACGCAATGCTTCCGCTATCGCATCCGCAAACAGTATATTCTGCATATCAATCACGACCCGACGCAATATCCTTACCTCCAAATGTTCTGATTCATATCCGACCCCGGACATGAGACAATGCGTTTTTTCTGTACATCCTCATTATAAGAGCAGCGAATTTTTTCTTCCCTACCCATAAGGGTAAAGTTATCGAATCGGTACCTTTTACAAAAGCGAAACCGCCTGAAGTTACATACAAAAATCCCCGGCTTACTCTGATATGTATCCGGAATTCCGGGTACACATCAAAATAAACCGGGGACTTAATAAATCAGACATCCTTTCAATCAAACAGCTTCGGTATAATATATTGTTTTCCTGTAACGGCAATGGCGAGCTGTGTCTTGTTTGCATAGCCTGTTTTCTGTAGAATGTTTCGAATATGATACTTTACATTGTCTTTCGTGTAGTGCAGCCGTTCTGCGATTTCGCTGTACTCCAGCCCTTCACAGACCAGGCGCAGCACCTTGATTTCAGTCTCCGTCAAATCATTGCTGGTCGTAATTCCGATCTTTACCGCCGGTGTCTCCGCAGGCCAGATCTGTCTGCCCTGCATAGTCGCATCCATGACGGTCAGCAGGTCCTCCGGACTGACGTCTTTATACCAGAAGCTATCCGCCCCTGCTTCTCGCGCACGCTTGATAAAGCTCTCCTCAACCATCGAGGTGACAACAATGATTTTCAATTCCGGAAACTGTCTGCGCAGCTCGGAAGCTGTGTCGATACCATCTTTCGTACTATGGGTACAGACATCCATGAGCACCAGATCGACCCTGCTCCTGCGGCAGACGGTTTCTGCAAGGTCCGCTTTCGACAGACTGCCCACCAGTTCGTAGTCTCCGCCATTTTTCACGATATTCTCCATATATTCCCTGGCAATCCGCTGGTCATCAATGACCAAAACCTTCGTCATACTGCCCCTCCTGTTCTCTCCCGATCTCACAATCTGACGCCAACACAGTCCGGCAGCCTCACGGTCAGAACAAACGACGGATGCCAACAGATTTCCATCCTTCCGTCTTCTTTCACAACGAGTCTCTCCAGATCCGCCAGACCGCCCCGCGGCGCAGCCGCCTCTTCCGGCGGCCTTCCGTCATTGGTCACGCGAAGCATGTGCCAACCCTGCCCGTGCTCTACTTCCACAAAAAGTATAGTGGCATCCGCATGGCGAGCTGCATTGACACATGCTTCCCGCATAATCTTCAAAAACAGCTCCAGCGTCTCCCTTTCTTTCGGCATTTGCCCTGTTATTTTTACATGAATACCGGATACCGCTGCATCATGGATAAACTCCGTCAGGCCGTCCTGCGGACAGCTGTTTTCCTCCTGCAGCACCTGAATAGCGCGGCGAAACTGCACGACTGCTGCAGAATTTTCCGAAGAAGCAGTACCGCTGCGCAACATCTGCCGTATCGCGGTGACTCCGAGGTTCATTTGGTCATGCAGCCGTGATTTCATGTTTAAAATCTCCTGCTCCCTGGCTGCCTCCTTCATATGATCTGACAGATTTTTCAATTCCTCATACATCTTTTTCAGCTCTTTTGACTGACGTTTTAATTCCTGCCGCCTTTCATACAATTCGGTCACATCGATGAACACCGTCTCTATATAGATCTCTCCATATTCCGTTTTGACCGGAGCTTCCGAATACTTCCATACGCTTCCATCGGGGAAGAGAAAGACATTTCCGTCCCGTACAATACCGGTCGATGAATCGCACTCGTCCAGTGCACTTTTCAACTCCTGGTAGCTTTGAAGATCACTCTGTGCCATTTTTCGAAACAGCCTGTACATGACTGGGTTGCACAATTTCACTGATCCGGAGGAGTTAAAATAGCAAACTGCTGCCGGAAGTGTGTCGAGTGCTTCTTTTACGGCAGTACGCAGTGCATATTGATGCCGGATCCGTTCTGCCGCTTCTCCAATCCACATGATCACACCCCGCCTTTCCGCATTCGGAACGAAAAGCGATACGTTCCCTTGTCTTCGGCCGAAAAAAAATCAGCGGTCTGCGCAAACTGCGTCAGATCCGTCTCGCAGACAAATTCCATATGCAGCAGATAACCGCCCGCATCGTTCCGCAGATGAATCCAGACATTGGTGAGGTCATACAAACAGGACTCCGTCATCGTCTCGAAGCTCCGGTACACCCGAAGCATATCCGAGGTTGCAAGCGGAACCCCCGACGGCAGTGTATAGAGACAGTTCACACCGAGAAGCTCCAGATTCATAAAGGATTCCTCAAAGCACCTGGACAGGTCCTGGATATCCGCGGATGAACTGCGCTCGCGGATAAGCAGCAGATTGCCGTATCGTTTGATATAGGCGCCGATTACCGCCGCGCCCGCCAGAAGCCGGCCGCATCTGCTGCCATCCGTTTCTGTCTCGTAATTTTCAAGAATCCGTTCGATCAGATCCATCTGCCGCTCTGTTTCGCTCTGGAGCAGATCATTTACCCTGTTTTTCTCCTGAAGGGCAAGAATCCTTTTCTTCATTTCCAGATTCTTCCGTCGGATACGGTTACGTTCCGCAAGCTCCGAGCAGTTATCCTCAATCTGATCGATGGCTTCGGTCAGTTCAGAAACATCCTCCTGCCAGAGAACATGACCGAATCCGATCGGCTGACTCCTGACAAGCGTATTTTTATCTGCCAGGATGGACTCGTCCCCTGCCTTTCTCCTCTGTTCCTCCGTCAGCGTGACTGCGTTGAGGCTTGCAAGACAGACATTATTCTCAGCATCCGTTATCTGCGCTCCGAGCCTGCTGACCGGAAACAGTTCGTCGTAACCGGTATTGCTCTGGATCAGGCCACATTGGATACAGCTTTCAAGCGTTGCCGAGAACAGCAGGCAATATACAATGGTAATATCACCGGCAAGCATCCTCAGCCATAACAGCTGAACAATACCGAACGAATCTAAAATCCACAGCGTGCCGTAGATCATTGCAAGGATGACCGGAAGAAAGGGCAATATCAGGACTTTGTGGCTGTGCGGAATCCGGCATTTAATCAGCATGATCACAAGAGCAGTTACACTGCATAACATCATCCAGACGACAACCAGAAAGTAACCAATGCCATAATTATAATCATCCATCCACACCACAGTGTCGGCAGGAAAAATGAATACGATCTGATGCAAATCGTTGGTCAGAACCAGCATCAGGAGCAGCACCGTTGGTATATAAAACAATGCTGTCCACTTCGGCAGTCGGAAATTTTCTCCTTTTCCCAGCGACAGCGCGATAAACACTGCCAGCAGCGGAATCATCAGCAGGGGAACATAGTACAGTTGCCACAGGAACCGAATCAGCCATACACCTTTCTCCAGCGAATACCGGATGGTTCTGACGGCAATCCAGAATATGATGAGAGCAGAAATAACGATGAGATAACGGCGCACCTGAATCTGAATGATCCGTCTGTGGATCGAAATCCCCCAAACGAGAAACAAAACCAGATAAATGCCCGGACGAAGTATGTCGCTGATCCGGTCCAATACGCCATCGGTCCGGTAAGCAGCCTGCCGCAGCGCCATCGCCGCCAGGACGGAAAGAAGCACATACAGAAAAACGCGAAGCTTTTTCAGAGAAGATTTTGTCACCGCGCATTTCCTCCTTCCCTTCGGGGAGTGTCCGGCACGGAGCCAGCCGTGTCATAAACAAGTTATACTATCATGTATTGCATATTTGTTTCGTGTTAGTTTACCCTCTGTATATATTTTATTCTATTATCGCAATTCCCACAAGAACTTCAGGATTTTTTTTGGATATATTTCAGGATTTTCGGATAGCGCTTCCAAAAGATCAGGCTGCAGCATGTCGCAGCGACTGCGTCCGCTACAGATTCAGCCAGGTAGATTCCTTTCACTCCGAAAAAGTTCGGTAGAATCAGCGCCAGTGGCACCAGAAGGAATACCTTACGAAGCAGCGCAATAAACAGAGAAATTTTGGGCTGATTCATCGACAGAAACATGCACTGACAGGATCTTTGCAGCCCGAAAATCAGAAAGCCGCCCAAAAATACTCCCGCATAAATCTGTACTTCTGCAATCAGCTTCGGATCACTTGTAAAAACACCTCCAAAGACTGACGGAAGCAGAATAATCAGCAGCGTAATTATAAAATTAAAACCGGTCATCACACAAAAAATAATCCTCTTTCCCTCTTGAATCCGGTCAGTATTGCCCTGCCCATAATTATAGGAAATCACCGGACTTACGCCGGCAGTGAAGCCCTGCAGCGGCGTGGATATCATCATCATACAGCTCTGTAAAATGGTAAGCGTACTGACGTAAATATCCCCATATTTTGCCAGCCCTGCATTCATTACAAACCCGATCAGGCTTTCTGTCGATGCCATTACAAACGGTGAAACTCCCAATGCCACTATGCTGTGCATGACTGCCATATCCGGCCGCAATGTCTTACGGGTCACTTTGAGCAAGGCATCCTCTTTGAGAAGCGTGTGCAGAATCCATACGGAACTCACACCCTGCGAGATGGCTGTTGCCATCGCGGCGCCCCTCACCCCCATACCGAGTGTGAAAATAAAAACAGGATCCAGAAAGATATTGATGCCGGCCCCGATCAGTACGGAAAACATCGCCGCTTTCGGATGCCCCTCTGTAGTAAGAAATGGATTCAGACCTATCGTGATCATGACAAACAGCGTTCCGCTCATATACCACGCAAGATAACTGTGTGCATACGGCAGTGTAGCCTCCGACGCGCCTACCAGCCGCAAAATCGGATCCATAAAACTGTATACTGCCAACATAAGTACAATACCGAAAACAAGCAGAAGTGTAATCCCGTTGCCCAGAAACTGCTCTGCCTTCTCCTGATTTCCCTTACCAAGCTCAATTGCCGCCAGCGGCGATGCCCCGCTCCCTGTGAACTGTGCAAATGCAGCCACAATAAGGATAATCGAATTACAGACACCGACCCCGGCCAGTGCCTGCGTGCCCTCCGAGGGGATGTGTCCGATAAAGATTCGGTCCACGATTCCGTACAGCAGATTCACAAACTGTGCCGCAATGGCCGGAAGGGACATCTTTACAATCAAAGGCAGCATTTTTTCTGTTCCAAAATCTAATTTCTGTTTCAACCAAAACCTCCCGAGCTTCCAGCTGTCATATCCGGACCCCCAAAAAACGAGTCCGCAGTGACGACCAGGCCGTACTCACCTGACCTTGATCCAAAAAGTCCAGTATTCATGTGGTTTTTCGGGCTTTTCTCTCTCAGTAAGCCCATAGGTAAACCCACGAAATCGCAAAATTTTTATTTTCTTGTAATCTTATTATACACCGGGTATTAAAGAGCGCTCGCCGCTTTATCCATTGGCCAGGATTTTCTGAGTGCCGCATAGGAAACCCAAAAGTTGGCAAGCCAGCCTGCAGGCACAGCAAGCCAAACAAAGTCAATGCCAAAACGCGGCGCACAGATCAAAGCCACGGACAGGCGGATCGCAAGGTTTACCATGTTGGCAATAAGGAATGGGCGCATGATTCCAAGTCCGCGAAGAACTCCATCGGTCGCCATTTTAATTCCCATAAAGATAAAGAAGTAACCGATCCACCTCATATAATCCCCAGACACCTGATAAGCCAGAGCTGTTCCGTCTTTTCCAAGGAACAGCGAGGAAATCTGCGTGTGCAGCGTTTCAATGACAAGGAAGGCAATGGCTGCAAAGCACACATCCAGCACCAATGCTGCGTGGTAGCCTTTTTTGATACGCTGCGTTTTGTTTGCGCCAAGGTTCTGGGAAACATATGGAGAAACCGCATTGCCGATGGACACAAAAATCAGAGAAAAGACATTCTCCACCCGCATCGTTGCCGCATATCCTGCCAGCGCCTGTGTGCCGAAGGGATTGACCACTGCCTGTACGATCATCATACCGATAGACACGGTAGACTGCTGGAGAACTGACGGCACGGCAATTCGAAGCATCGAGCGCAGCTCCCGCCTGTCAAACCAGACAAAGGCGCTCTTATACCGCCGCATCCGATATAGGAAAATCAATAGTGAGAACACAGCAGAAATTCCTTGGGCAATCAGGGTTGCCAGTGCCGCGCCGAACACGCCAAGCCCCAGACCGGCTACCATCCAAAGATCCATCACAATATTCAGGATCGATGAAAAGATCAGCAGCCCCAGCGGAATTTTTGATTCACCGATGGATGTGAACATGGTAGAAAGAATATTGTACATGAACAAAAACGGGAAGCCCACAAAATAGACCCGCAAATATAGTGCCGCTTCCTCCAGAATATCGGCAGGGGTCTGTAATCCGCTCATCATCGCATGAGAAAAGCAAAATCCAAAGACACCAAGGATGATGCTCAGAAGCAAAAAGCTGATCAATGATGTAGAAACAATGGTTTTCATTTTACCATATTCTTTGGCACCGAAATAGCGGCTCACAAGCACACCTGCACCAACACCAGCCCCCAGTGCCACACAAATGAAAACATTCGTCAGGGCTGCACAGGCACCAACCGCCGCCAGTGCGGAGGAGCCGACAAACTGACCGACGATAATGGAATCAGCCATATTGTATACCTGCTGAAAAAAGCTGCCGAGAATCATCGGCATTACAAAAACCGTCAGCGCTTTCAGCGGCGTATCGGCAATCAAATACTCATCTTTTGACATAACCATATTCCCCCACAACTTCCTGCTTTTTACCCCAAAGCGCGGCCACAGTAAGAGCAGCAGTACCATCCGGTCCCGGATACTGCCCCATCACCGCCATATCTACAATCGAGTAAACAGATGAGATCCGTGTACTGCCAAAGACCGCAGCAAGATACCCGAAATAAATTTGCTTGATATTTTCGTGAAGAAAATCCATTAAAATCCGCCTCTGAACGCAAAAAAGCCGAACAAGGGACAGATATCTCAATCTGCGCCTTATCCGGCTGTTGTTTCCACGAACGACTCACCCTTCGAGCGAATACTCAAAATCATAGCATGGGTGTGCGCAAATGTCAATGAATCTCAGTACAGCAAAAAGTCATGGCCGCTTAACCGGAAATCTCCGGACTGCTTCCTAAATTCTTTTCCATATGGGTAACACATCATTGACAAACCTACACGTATCGTAGACAAATTCCGATTCTTCAATGGCTTAAATATCTCGTTTCAGTACATCCGATGCAGAACAGCAGAAACTAGATATACGCCTTCATCCAGATGCTTACGCAAAAACACATAATATGCCGCTTCATCTCAAATACTCCGTAAAGAATGCGTTGAGCTTTTCAAACGGAATGATATCCATCTGATCGTAAAGGTCAGTGTGGTTTGCACCGGGGATAATGAGCAATTCCTTGTTATCGCCGGTCAGCTTGCTGTACGCTGTTTCGCTGAAATAGCGGGAGTGCGCCTTTTCCCCGTGTACCAACAGCACGGCAGAGCGGATTTCGTTGCTGTATTGCAAGATCGGCATATTCAGGAACGACAGCGAGGAGGTCACATTCCAACCGCCGTTGGAGTTTAGGCTGCGGGAGTGATAGCCACGTGGCGTTTTGTAGTAGGCATAATAGTCCTTTACAAACTGCGGTGCGTCCTCCGGCAGCGGATCAACCACACCACCCGCCAGCGCATAGCTGCCGTTTTTATAGTCCTCGGTGCGCTGTGCATTCATGGCTTTTTTCTTCTCAAAGCGTGCCTGCTCAGAATCCTCAGCATCAAAATATCCGTTGGCCGTTACACGGGTTATGTCGTACATGGTCATAGCCGCAGTAGCTTTGATGCGGGTGTCAATGGCTGCGGCATTGAGCGCCATGCCGCCCCAGCCGCAGATACCGATGATACCGATGCGCTCCGGGTCAACATTCTCCTGCACGGAAAGGAAGTCTACCGCTGCGCAGAAATCCTCGGTATTGATGTCCGGCGATGCGACATAGCGGGGTGTACCGCCGCTCTCGCCGGTATAGGACGGGTCGAAGGCAATCGTCAAGAAGCCAAGCTCCGCCATTTTCTGCGCATACAGACCGGAGGACTGTTCCTTTACCGCACCGAACGGACCGCTGACGGCAATGGCGGGCAACTTGCCCTCTGTGCCCTTCGGCGTGTACATATCCGCCGCCAGTGTGATACCATAGCGGTTGTGAAAGGTTACTTTCTTGTGATCCACCTTGTCACTTTTCGGGAACACCTTATCCCATTCCTGTGTTAAATTCAGTTTTTCCATATTCAGACCTCCTTGCCTGTTGCCTTAAAATATACTGTGTTGTCCACGGCTTCCAACCATTCATTGGAGGTTTCGTCCCCCGGAACCTCTACCGCCAGATGAGAGAACCAGCTGTCCGGCGCAGCACCGTGCCAGTGCTTGACGCCCACAGGGATATTTACTACATCGCTGGGGCGCAGCTCCTGTGCCGGTTTGCCCCATTCCTGATAGTAACCATGCCCGGCTACGCAGACAAGAATCTGTCCGCCGCCGCTTTTGGCGTGATGAATGTGCCAGTTGTTGCGGCAGCCCGGTTCAAAAGTCACATTGTAAATGCCGACCTGCTGCGTAGAAAGCGGTGCGAGATAGCTTTGCCCGATAAAATATTTCGCAAAGGCGTCATTGGGTGCGCCGATGGGAAAGACCATTTCATTCTGATGCTTGGCTTTTGCGTCGGCAGCATCGTCTTCCGCCCATACGTCCTTTGCCATACGGAAGGCCGCCCACGCCTTGGGCCAGCCCGCATAAAATGCCGCGTGGGTCAGGATCTCCGCAATTTCCGTTTTCGTCACGCCGTTGTTCTTTGCAGTTGTCAGATGGTACTGAAAAGACGAATCCGTCAGCCCTTGCGCCATCAGCGCCACCACTGTTACAATGCTGCGGTCTCGCAGGGAAAGCTTGTCTTCCCGGCTCCACACCTGCCCGAACAGCACATCATCATTCAATTCCGCAAATTTGGGAGCAAATTCCCCCAAAGCATCTCTGCCTGCCGTTTGTTTAACTGCCATGGCTCACACCTCCCTGCCCATCTGATAAGCTTGCTCCAGTGCGGCATGACCTGCGATCTCTCCCGCGCTATTTACGCCGCCCGCAAACACTGTGCCCGCCAGCGCACAGCGGGGGAAACAGTCCACCCAGCCCTGCACGGCCTTCTCTGTACCCGCAAAGGTTTCCGGTGCGTCCTCTGCCGCCGCTGCAAGCAGATAGGCTTTCGTAAAGACGTAGTCCGTATCGAACAGCGGGTTGGCACGGTCCAGCATTGTCTTGAGCTGACCGCTGACGCAATAATAGTAGACAGGCGTTGCGAACACCAGCACATTTGCATCGTGCATTTTGGCGGCGATTTCCACGGCATCGTCTTGGATGACGCAGTGCCCCAACTTCAGGCAGGCGAGGCAGCCCTTGCAGAAGCCAACCTGCTTTTCCCGTAGAGATACAGTTTCTACCTGATTACCTGCCTCCCGTGCGCCCTTGGCAAATGCTGCTGCCAGCGTTTCGGAGTTGCCGCCCTTTCGGGGACTTGTGGAAATGATTAGTACCTTTTTATTCATCATAGAACACTCCTTGCATTTTGATATTCTCTGTAGTATTCTCATGGTAGCGCCTAAACCTAACTTTAGGTCAAGATAATTTTTGAAAATTTTCGGAGGAAAATTTATGTATTCAATTGGACAGGTGGCAGAGATGTTCGGATTGCCTATCTCAACGCTGCGCTATTATGACAAGCAGGGACTTTTTCCGAACATGGAACGAGTATCCGGCATCCGCAAATTCGGTGACACGGAGATTGAAGCACTCCGGGTCATTGAATGTCTGAAAAAGGCCGGCATGGAGATCAAGGACATCCGGCAATTCATGGATTGGTGTGTAGAAGGGCCGTCCACCTATCCACAGCGCAAGGCCATGTTTGAGGAGCGGAAAGCCCACATGGAAGCAGAGATTGCGCACATGAACCGGGTATTGGATATGCTGAAATTCAAGTGCTGGTATTATGAGCAGGCGATCCAGGACGGCAGTGAGGACAGACTAAAGACACTGATTCCCGACCACTTGCCGGAGGAAATCCAAAAAGCATATGAAAACGCGCATAGCTGTTATGAAGTGACCGTTATCAAGGGGTGATTTCAGCAATTTTTTCTCCCCTTCGCAGTCACATTTGTGATTCTCTGACAGTATCTGGAAAGAGCTCTGATTTAACAGTCCCCGGCATGTGGCCACTCTGTTATTCGTGGATTGGTTACCAAGAGAACTGTACGAGCAACCAGATGATGTGCCTGTGGCACATCTTCCGCGAGTACCTGCGAGTCCGCAGTGACGAGCAGGCCGCAGCGCAGCTGCGGTAATCAAAAAGACTCCCCGCCTTGACAGCAGAGAGCCTTGATAACAGATTCCGCGGGGAGTCTGCTTGATAATCTCCTTGAGAACTGTACGAGCGATAAGAGCATGTGCCGGTGGCACATGCTCCGCGAGTACCTGCGAGTCCGCAGTGACGAGCAGGCCGCAGCGCAGCTGCGGTAATCAAAAAGACTCCCCGCCACAACAGCAAGGAGCCCTGAAAACAAATTCCGCGGGGAGTCTGTTTGATTATCTCTTTGAGAACTGCGGAGCGCGACGTGCCTTCTTGAGACCGTATTGCGCTAAAATCGCACTCGGAAACCCTTGATATTACTGGCTTTGCGAGCTTTTCGAAATTTGGTGCCCCACCACTTAACTACTGTCTTTTTTTCTACTTGCCCTTCTGCTTCTTACTCTTCATGGCTTAATCATCCATTTTCAATGCGCCATTTACGACTGCAGAAAGCTCTTCAGGCTTATTATATTTGGCTTTTGCATAGATGTCCATAGTTACTTTACTGTTCTCGTGACCGGCAAGATATTGGACCGTTTTGGGATCCACTCCGGCATGGATCAGGTTCGTGATATACGTATGCCGCAGCTGGTGAGCGGTCACGGTAAAATCCAGGGAATAAATGATGTCCTCCCGATTTACACACCGCTGTCCAGGTTCAGGCTTGAACTTTTTCTTTATTGCCTGCCCATTCACATACTTATAGATCGTTCTTTCCTTCGTGCTACGGATCTTGATATAGTTCCATATCCGAGCAAACTGAGAATATGAAAGCGGCTGCCCATCTTTGTCAGCAATCACATAATCAGAAATGGATTTTTCTTTTTCTATTCGCAAGCAATTCGCCAGATTGTCCGGAATAGGTATATCTCTCTTAGCAGCCGGTGTTTTCAGTTTCGTAGTAATGACCGGCCTGTTCTTTTCTGAATGCCATGCCCTTCTTACGGAAATAAAAGGTGGTTCGCTATCCAGGTGAACACAGTCCCACCTCAGTGCCAGAATTTCTTCCCGGCGAAGGCCTGCAAATATTCCGATCATTACAAAGACGTAGGGAGGCAGACCTTTAATGGTCTCCAGAAGCTGAGAAACCTGTTCATCGGTCAATGCCTGTTTTTCTTTTTGCGGAACCCCGCCTTTTGCATTAATTGCCTTGGCAGGATTATCAGTAATGATCTTGCTGTACTCTGCTGAGTAGAAAATGCTCTTGAGCAGCATGTTGACCTTGTTATACACTGTAATCCGCGATTTTATTCCTCACCAAAAGAAAGATTATCCGTCACATTATCAGAAGGTACGGTGTAGTTTAATCTGATGGAATCAGCGTCAGATTATTCTATGCCGTACTTTTGTGTTATCA
>Ga0256406_1004375_pt1 | contig 16232 bp, 17 predicted proteins | sample RumenRJG_03DNA_FD_185986 | JGI IMG/M metagenome (GOLD analysis project Ga0256406, IMG submission 185986) | Bovine rumen microbial communities from Lethbridge, Alberta, Canada - RJG_03 | ecosystem: Host-associated > Mammals > Digestive system > Stomach > Rumen | place: Canada: Alberta | collected... | reverse complement strand
CCAGGAATAATGCGTACTTTATTCAGTTTTCAAGGTGCAAATGTATATGTGAAACGGGTTCATAGTGGAATCCGTAACAACCAATTCATCAGGTGCTCAATCCGCTAGTTTTCGGACAGTCTGCCCCCTGAAAATTTCAGAATTCAGAAATGTCAGAATCGCGTGTTCGATATCCCGGCGGCCCTGAATCTCATTCTGCAGAATCCCGCAAATCCCATGGATAGTTTCGGAACCGATTTTGAGATTGGTTCCTGGGCTGGCTTTACTCCGCACATATTCCCGAATGTAGGAGGCTTCCATCATCGCGTTAAGGCACTGTGATGCAACTTCGATATAGTTGTAAAGCACATGGCTGTAATGAGTTTCGTCATAGGCCTTGCGAAGCTTCCTCCCGTCGGATTCACTGATCCCGCTCTTCCTGATGATCACATTCAGCTGGTCAGCCGTTGGGAATCGCTTCCCATTGAGGAATTTAAAGAAAGTGGACCGGTCGATGCCGGTCCTGCTGATTATTTCATTTTTCGACTCATCCAGCGCTTCCATCATCTCATTGAGCAGCCTTCCGAATTCAATCTGGGTCATTCTTTCACCTTATTCCTTCTCTGTATTCCACCCGCTCAGGTTCCTGTCTGCCATGCTGAAAGCGGCTCCGATCTTGTACACTGTCTTCCCAGATGCCCTAAACCTCTGCGCATACTTTCGTTCGTCAATCTGCGCAAGGGCCTCATCCGCGGATTTGTCCACCTTGAATTCGAAAAGGTACACCAGGTTTCCGTCCTCGATCTCGCAGTCAATGCGCCCGATTGCCGTATGCACTTCCGTGCGGACCACCTGCCCCAGCATAGAGAAGATGATGAACAGGCTGCTCTGAAAATCATGCTCCGAATACGGAGCAGTTCCTTCCGGATAATTGACCGACGCCAACAGGGACTGCAGCCGCGTCATAAAGCCGTCCACATCCCCATGGTCCAGATCATAGATAAAGCGGTCCGTTTCAAAAGCGCCGTAAGACTCACTCTGATTGAAATAGTAGGGATAGATAGACTCAACAAATCCGTCCCGTACCTCGCGGTTTGGAAAAGCCAGTATATACTGCCGGAATCGTGCATCATATCCCGTAATCGTCAGATACCCTGTCTGATAGAAGAGCGGTACCGGATCTGGAATATCTGCCCGATAATTTTCAAGCGCATGCTCCGTCGCTCGCACTCCGCCTGCGAAATCCACCGGACGGAACCTCGAGGCCTGCAGTTTCTGAATCAGGAATGTCGGTGTCCCCGTGCTGAACCAATAGCTTCCGAATCTTCCGTCCGCAAAGGCGTTCAGCAGGCTGAACGGGTTATACACTTTTCTTTCCCCGGAACTGAAGCGGTACCCGTTATACATCTCCCTCAGACGGTCCCGGCACTCGTCATGCGACCATCCGGTTTTCCCAGCAAGTTTTTCTGTTTCCTCAAAGCACGTCCTTGTCAGTTCTTCCTCTGTGATCCCGCAGATTCCCGCATACTCCTCCGACAGGGATATATCCCTCAGCTGATTCAAATCCGAGAAGATGGACACCTTGCTGAACTTGGTGACTCCTGTGATGAAAACAAACTTCAGATACTGGTCTTTATCCTTTAAAACACTGAAAAAACTCTTGAACAGAGAACGGTTTCTCTCTTCCTGCTGCGTGTTTACCGAAAGATTCTCCAAAAGGGGTTTATCATACTCGTCTACCAGGACTACAACCTGATGGCCAGATTTTAGATACAGCATCTCAATCAGATTGCCAAAGCGTACAGGAAGCGTCTTCCCATAAGCCTTCTCCCCTTTCGCAAAATATCTGTTCTCAAAATTCTCCAGGCAACTGGCAAGGGTATCCTCCAGCCCCATTGGTGACTGATAATCTCCGCCTGACAGGCTAAACGTCATCACCGGATAGGAAATCCACCTTTCTTCCTCGGGCTTCTGGTTCTCACTCTTTTCGATCGATAATCCCTGAAACAGCTCCTTCTGTCCCCTGAAATACGCTTCCATCGTCGAGAGCAGCAGACTCTTGCCAAACCTCCTGGGTCTGCTCAGGAAATAAACCTTACCGTCTTCCAAAAGCTTTTGTATGTACATCGTCTTATCAACATACAGATACCCGTCGTGACGGATATTCTCAAATGACTGTATCCCGATTGGAAGCTTTGCCATATCGCTGATCCTCCCGTCTCCAGATGTTGCTCCCGGATGCCGAACAATCTGAACTGACACTCCTTTATTGGCTTCAGTATAACACAGAACACAGCTGCTTACCTCTCCTGTCAGATTGCCAGTCACACTCCATATCCGTTGAAAAAAAGAAGTGCCGACCGATACATAATCCATGCCATCGGCGGCACCTGAAAAACTTGTTCTCTATTACTTTTAATGTATATCACCGGAAGCAAATACAGAGGCTTTTCTCCAAACAGCTGACGGGAGGAAGTGAGGAAGGGTCACTTCAGTTTTCACCGACCGTGCTCATGTCAATCTCCGTGTAATAGTCTTTTCCACCTGCATTAAACTGGAAATAGACCGGGTCCGCTGCATTCTTAATATCATCCGTCAGTGTGAAAACAGCCAACAAGTCCATTCCGTAGTAAGCAGGTTGTGCAGACGCAATCTTCACAAGATATCTATCTGTATAATACGTAAGGTTACTGCCGTCTCGTCCGTTTGTCATGCAGTAAATTTCGTCAGAAGGATAGGATACACCGCCGACCAAAAGAGCAGCGCTCTTGATAATGTCTGATGGCGTATAGGAATCATTCCCTGGACTTGACAGATCCAGATTGATCTGCAAATAATCACCACCGTTCTTCGCCTTTACAGTCATAGAATCATCTGCTGCATTGAATGCCTTCACTTCCGGAGATTCAAAAACATTTTTTACAATCAGGTCTGTTTCACCCAGATGAATAATTTCATTCAGGAGCACTTCCGTTCCCTTCAGCGTGCTTTCCGCCACCGCCTGATCCAGACTCTGTCCGCTCGTCCCATTCTCGCTGTAGAAGTTATCCAGCAGCCCCTTGTATACATCAAGCTCCTGCTGCAGCTGCTCGACCTTTTTGGAAAGGGACTCCGCTGTCGCCTTCAGGTCCTCGATGCTGGTACCGCCGGAAGAAGTCACTGAGCTCCCCGTCACATCGGACGCCGACACAGCCTGTGCCATGATTGTGCAGCAGCTTACCGCCAGCACTGCAAGTGTCATACTCCTTCTTTTCATCCTGTTTTCCTCCTTCTTTTTTAGAAAGTACATTCTCTCTTTTTCCGGGTCTTTTCCTGTCAGCCCGCCTTTTTCAGCACCATCATCAGCCTCACAGCGGCTTTTTCCGTGACCTTCATCCTTCCGGAAAATGGATCTCCTCCTGCACTGACAATCCGTATTGTGTCTTTGCTGCTTCCCGGTGTCCGAAGCATCCAGGCAGCAGTGCTTCCTTTCTCATCGCCCCTGTCAGCTGCCAGAGATTCAGATTCCGGAAATGTCAGCAGTTTCAGCGGCGAGAAGTATGTAAACACATCCTCGTATGATGGGATGTAGATCTTATCCTCCGTGTCCTTTCCTCCCGAAGTCCCGCTGTCTGGATCATTCGATGCTGCCAGGCTTGTTTTCTGAAGGAACTTCTGTTCCCCGGAACTGAAGATCTCATCCAGATAATCTCCGTTGAGATAAGCTCTCAGAGAGCTCTCCGACCACTGTGCACTCCCGTCTTTATCAAAGACCTGCATGGTTACAGCCTCCGAACTTGTGCACAGGATGCCGGAATCACCTGTGTCCAGCACGGTCCATACCAGTCGCTTTGAATCGTGCTGACCGAAATAAAAAGTATCCCCCTTCTCCAGCACGCTCGCAATCCGGACCTCCAGCTCCGCATACTGTATCTTTGCGTCCTTATAATCCCCAAGCTGATAGTAGAGCTCGGATGCATCCCCAATCTGTCCCTTTTCCGCTTCGTCAGCAGCTTTTGCATACTCGGCGGCTTTTACCTGGTCCTTCGCATCACTGAAATCCCCAAGGGCTTTGAATCCGCTGATGGCTGTATCGTAATCTCCGTCCTTCAGGCTCTGCCTGGCGGCATCATATCTGGACTGGGAGATCTGCTTCAGCTTTTCCTTCGTATCCTTATAAGTTCCAAGCCCCTGAAGCAGGGCCAGTGCATCATCCTCCTGCCCCTGGTCCAGCTCCCTGCAGGCCAGCTGGTACTGCGCCTCAGTCAGTTGGTCTCGAGAATCTGAATAGGTTCCCAGTTCCTTGAACATGGAAACGGCCTTCTCATAATCGCCATCCTTCAGTGCCTGTACCGCCAGGCCGTAGCTGCACTGATTCTCCAGGTCCGCTTTTCCCTGGTAATCATCCGGGACCTGCGAGAGAAGGTCTTCCGCCTGCTCAAAGTTCCCATCTTTTGCCAGGTTAGATGCTTTCCCAAACGTACAGTCTGTCAGACGGTCAGAGACATCTTGGTAATCTTCTCCTAAGCTTTCAAAGATGGCTGCTGCATCGTCATACTTCTCATCCTCCTGAAGGGAAACAGCCTTGTCATACTGCTGCTGCTTCGCCAGCTCCGCAACCTCGTCCGCCTTCTCCATGCTGTCCCTATAGGAACCCAGTTGCAGAAAAACTGTCTGCGCGCCGGTGTAATCTTCATGTTTCTCCAAAGATAGTGCGTGATTATAGAGGACAAGATTCTTCAGAACCGCAAACCATAGAATCCCCGCAGCAGCGGCGATTGCCGCAAGAACCAGTACAGTCCTCGTGATAGCTTTGCGATGCCTGTCCCTCAATATCTTCTGCTGTTTTTCCCTCTGAGCCATCAACGTGGCAGCTCTTTGTCTCTCTGCCTCCTTCTTCTTCGCCTCTTCTAGCTTCTCCTTTGCCTGGCTCAGAAGTGAGGGACTGTCCTGAAAGTTTCCAAGTGCCTCCAGCTCTGCGGCAGCTTTTCTGAGACTCCCTGCTTCCGGACTCTGGAGCAGGCTGCACGCTTCCGCATAGAGCTGCTCATGCTTTCTTAGTTCTTCCCGTTCCTTGATCTGTCTGAGATATCCTTCAATCTCATTTTGCAGGCGCTTGTCCCCAAACCTCAAAACAAGTTTACAATTCTCATTCCCCGAAAAGTCTTCTTCGGATCCCAGATCCTCCCTCCGTCTGAGTTTTTTCTCAGCAAGGAGCTTACCCAGGTAGGCATTACCGTTCTTTGGGTCGATATCCAGTGCGGAGTCAAAGCTGCTCTCCGCAGCGTCCCATTTTCCTTCCTCCAGATATAGGAATCCCCGTTCTGTCTTGCCATGTGCGATCCGGTCGCCCATATTCTGGCTTTCACTGCTTGAAAAAGGTGCGGATCCATTTTCCGCCGCAGCATTTGCGGCTCCGCTTTCATGGCGTACCGGCTTGTCTCCGGGTGAAGGCTGCACGATCTTCCGAATCCCTCTCAGCAGATCCTGCTGCGCTCCGATCTTGGCCAGGTCCATGCCCTGGAGATATCCCAATTCGGAAGGAAGTTCATAGGGAGACATATCCCTGTACACACAGATCAAGGACTTGGACGAATCCCTCTTCATCAGATCAAGGAAACGGCTCCATTCATTTTTCACCCAGACGGCTTCAAATTCTTCCCGGCTGGTGCCTACGACCAACATGACGCGGGCTGACTGAAGAGCTGCAAAGATGTAGGGCTCATAGGCTTCCCCCAGCTTATCTTCAAGAGTAATCCGTGAAAAGAAAACCTGATAGCCTTCCCTGGTCAACAGGTCATAGAGGTCCTGTGCATAGACGGACGAACGTGTGCGCTGACCATCCGCCCCGGTCTCCTTGTAGCTGATGAAAATGTCGAATGGATCCTCACGTGCGGAGATCATAAGGATCCCATGCAGGATATCGTCTATAGTTCTTTCTTCCCGTAGATAGATCTGCTTTTGGTTTGCATCCGCATATTCCAGGACTTTCTGAAAATCGGGATCATCCAGAATTCTGGTCGTCTGAGTCCGGTTTACCGTCGGTTTCCGCTCATGCGAGACTGGGTCCTCCACGTACTCGATTCCGTACCTGCACAGGATCAGTCCCCACCAGGCTTCCGCATCCCGGCTTCCTTCCGAGATGATCTGTTCATAGAGTGCAGATGCCTGGTCGAACTCTTTTCTGGCCCGGTAAGATTCAGCCCGTTCGAACAGGTTGCGGCTTTTCCCGGCATCCAGTTTTGGGATCGTCTGCTCCGTCCCACAGTATTCACATACAGCAGTCGTCTGGCCATTGGAAATCTTTATGGCTGCTCCGCACATCTTGCATCTGGTAGTCGTCATGGTTCTTTCAGTTCCCTGCACATGTGATTTCGGGTCTTCAGTGCTTGTTCCACTTGTTCAATCTGTCTGAGAATATCTTCTTCCCCACTGCCCGGGTCAATCTGCTGGATCGCAGTCAGTACTTTTTCATCGTAAGAAGATAAGGCTATATTCGAAACCGGGTCACTGTACCTGAGATCATCGGACAAAGTCTGCAGTGCTTTTCTGGCAGAATTGCCTTCGGTTTCAGAGATCAGAATCTGGACTTCTTCTCGCATCTGCCGGAGATTATCGGTTTGTATTCTCCCTGTAATCTCTATATTTTCGATCATGTTTGCCTGAGACATGATTCCAAATAACAGACACAGGAATACAGCCAGGATCACAAGCGACCCGAGCGCAGGGACCAGAATGGAAACCGAAAGGTACTGCCGGACTACAATAATGATGACGCTGAAAACAGCCTGCACAATCACATACAGCACAGCAAGAAGCCATCCTGGAATCCGATAGAGAAGGCCAGACGGTGTCCTGGCTGTCCCATTTCCTGCATTCTTTATAGACCTTCCATCGCCCACAAGGCAGCGGTTCAATGAATCTGCCTGGCGGGTGATCACTCTCGCGATGAGAAGACAAATAATGCCTGCTGCCAGCAGAGCAGCTATACACAGGTGCGTAACTATGTCCCGTTTAATAGGAAGCAAAAGATAGAGAACAGCAGCCAGGCCCTCCAGAAGCGCCATCCACAGGACCTGGAATTTTCCAATGCCTTTCATACACACTTCCTCCTGAGTCTGTCAGTTCTCCGGTTTTCTGGTCCCGCAGTCCGGGCAGAACAGAGAAGTCAGCCCGGCCCTTCCGCAGCCTGGACAGGTCCATGTGAGCGGGCCAGACGTTTTTTCTGATGACTGCTTCGCCTGGCCGGGTACACTTCCGGCAATTCCCTGCATCAGAGGTGTTATCGCCTGCTGGGTCATATTCATGATTCCGCCGATCGTACCAAGAGAAACACCAAGTCCGGCGATGTCGCCCAGAGAACCGGATATGGGTCCATTCGTCCCAAGACCATTCTTCAGTGCTTCCATAGAAACCTGGCGCGCTGTCTCATCCTGATAGGAATATCCCTGCAGCTTCATCTCCTCCGCTTTCGCCTGCGACATGAGGATCTTCTGCTGTGCTTCCGCCTGCGCCTGTATCAGCTTCATCTGAGCTGCTGTCTGGGCCTCGACTGTCTTTCGGGTCTGTGCCGCCCTGGCCTGTGCTTCCAGAATCTGCTCCTCTCTCACGCCAAGCGTTTTCTGTGCAAACTGCTCGCGCAGACGCTGGAAATCCGGATCTTCATCTGGCAGAGAGATGGCAGCAATCGTAAACTCCGGCATCGTCAGACCATATGTTTCCAGATATGGATTAATCTTCTGTTTGAGCTGGTCGGACAGTTCGTCCATATATGCATCGACTTGAAGAATATCAATATGCAGGTCCAGAATACTTTTCGCTAGACCTGACTTAATCTTTCCCAGGATCAGTCCGCGGAAGAGTCCCGTGGAATATCCCGAGCCTCCGCTTTGAGAAACAGATTTTCCGAGAACAGAATCCGCTTTCAGTCCATTTTCCGTGCCGACCAGCTGCAGAACTAGCCGCCTGGAGTCTGTCACCTTCAGACTGAATGTACCGGATGCCCCGATCTCAAGATGAAGTCCGGAACCCGGATCAAACAGACGCACTTTACTGTCTGTGCCCCACTTGATCTCGCGATGGACTGCCTGGTTGATGAAATATATCTCCGAATGGAAGATAGTGTCTGCATTGAAAGGCAGCGCAGTCATCTTCGAAAGAAGTGGAATGTTCTGAGTAGAGAGGGAATAGCGTCCTTCTCCGAACAGATCCAGCGCACGGCCATCCCGGAAAAAAAGTGCTTCCTGTGATGCGTGGACGATCAGCTGACTTCCGAGATTGAAGTCTTCGATTGGATGTTTAAATACCAGCGTGTCATTGCTGCCCTCGTATTTTACGACGCTGGCAATGCCTTTTTCCCGTTCTGCCTTCCTGATTCGCTCCCGCTCCAGGTCAATTTTTGTACTACAGACAGGACACTGACACCAGCCACTGCGAATGTCAGAGGGTGATACCGTGACAGTGCAGCTGCACGAAGGGCAGACAACGGTCCGCATGGTCTCTTCCTTTGTGTTGATCAGTTCATGGCAGACAGGGCATCTGGCCTTGTCCCCCTTTCTCTGGTCAAACAGGACGATGTTTCCGCAGTGCGGACATCTGCGTGAGATCATCCTGTCTGTCTTTACATCTATTACATACCCGCAGTCGCAGGGAATGGCCCGTTGGCTGTGAAACAGTCCTGTTCGGACTTCGACAAACTTTCCGCAGTTAGGGCACTCCATAACAAACCTGCCCATGCAGATACCTCCCATTTTGATATTGAATTGTGTTGGAAAAACATGTATAGATAAATCTTAGTATTCTGACATATTATTGTATAGAAGTGGCATTATTTTTGAAAAAGGATCCCACTTATTGCGCCACCACGTGGCAACCGGTTCTGGCGATGGTAGGAAACGGGCAGTTCTTTCACTATTGACTGAAGGCCTTTCATTAAGAATTGATAAAAGCCAGAAACCTCTCTTCAAGGTTTCTGGCTTTTGGAGCATACAAATCGTAACTGGTAGATAGTCAATATCTTGAGATCAGCGGTCAAACTTTTTTAGATGATCTCAGAACTCTGTGGAAATCATTGAAGGGAGGCCTGTATTGAACAGCGATAAGCATGCAATGAAGCTTGCCCATCGGACCAGCATTATCCGTGGGGCGAATACCAGCTACTACAAGACGGATCATAATTACAGGTTTGATGTGTATTCGATTGTAATTGCAACGGATTGTCACAGTACTTTCGTCCCCAGAACATTATCCAGGACATTTGCTGCATGCTCATCTACTTCCTTCAGCTGATGGGCGTAGATGTCTTCTGTCGTAGAAGTCTTCGAATGTCCAAGACGATGGCTGACTTCAACTACATCAACACCTTCCGCAATCAGAAGTGTTGCAGAGGTATGGCGGGTCCCATGGAAGTTGATATCCGGAAGTTTCCCGCCATACTCTCCATTGTACGCTCTGATGATCTTGTGAAATTTCTCTCCGACGGAATCCGGGTAGATAGGCTTGCCTGATCCATCTGTCCGGGTAAAGACATAGTTTTGGTCGTAATTATCTCCCCTCTCTCCTTGCCATATCTCTCCCATACGCAGACATTCCTCTTTCTGCAGTTTCTTCCATCCCTTTAACGAATCAATTACAGCTTGTGAGACCGCAATAGTTCTCTTTGATGACTCCGTCTTTGGCTCTTTCACGATGTAACCTGCATTGACTTTTGAAAGGACCTGATTGACTGAAACTGTCTTGTTCTTAAGATCGATATCACACCAGCGAAGTCCGCAAAGTTCTCCCCGTCTCATTCCTGTATGAAGTTCCAGGCTGAAGAACTCCTTCCAGACTCTGGAGATCGTATATTCTCTGGTATAATCCACAACCTGAAAAGTCTTTCCGGTTGAAGAAATAACTCTCTCCGTCCCGGTACACTTATAATGGTAGGTCAATGTAAGTGCTTTCAGAAATGTCTGTGCTTCTTCCGGTGTCCAGTATCTCATATTCGGTCTCTTGATCTTTGGGAGTTCGCACCGATCAGCTACATTCTCTGAAACGATTCCCCACTTATATGCTTTGTGAAGGATGCCTCTGATTACGTTATAGGATCGGCGAACAGTTGCGGGTGCCAGTCCCGACTCTGACATATTGTCAATAATGATCTGAATATTGACTGCTTTGATCTTTGAGACCTTCATGTTTCCAAGCGGCTGCAGGAAATGCCTGTTGAGTATATCTTCATATGATTCGACGGTATGTACCGCAAGGTTTTTAACGGCATAAGTTGTCTTCCAGTGCTGTACCAGTTCAGAGAATGTCATCTGATCCCCGTCAAAATACTTCCCCGATTTGACTTTCGTCTCAAAATCAAGTGCAGCCTTCTCCACTTCCTTCCGAATTGCAGCCGGAGTCGTTTCCTTTGGTGTATAAGTCAGGTATTTCAGAATCTGTTTTCCATTCCGATCACGTCCCGCCGACACGGTTATCCGGAAGGAATTTCCTCTTTCAGTAATGGATGCCATACAAATCCTTCTCCTTTCCGGAACAAAGTCCAGATAATACCTTGTATCCTGTACATGTCATCCCCCTTTCTTATAAATGCTCTAGCTGCGGTCACTGCTTCTCCTGGCCGATTGAATCGAGATATCTCAGCAAAGATGCATAGTTCACCATGAATCTTGTTCCGCTGTATATGCCTGGAAGCCTGTTCTCCTTCTGAAGTTTCCTCAGGAACTTTTCAGAGAGTCCCGTAATCTCTGCAGTATCCCGAATGGTATTAAAATCATGTGCTGTGCTCCGATCCAGTCTGGTTTTTCTGTTTTTCAAACTCATTGTCCATCACCCTTTCTGTTCATTCATAAATCACCCTGGCTCACAAAATCGGTGATTCCGTTGCACGGGTCTCCTTCTCTTTTCCCGGAGAGACATTGTCCGGCACCGTCTCCAGTCCGGCAAATGGCAGCTCATACTTCTTCGCATAGTTTCCGACTAGCCGCTCTGAGATCTTTTCAGCGTCGGCGCAGGCCCGGAAAAACTCGTTGTAATCGTTCTTGATGACGCTGACCCAGGATCTCAGGTAATCGGAATGGTCCTCGTAATGCTCACCAGATAGATGGATTCCCAGATCCGTCTCCGTGAAAAGGGCTCCGATCTCCGCCCGAAGCTCTTCCTTGGCATAACCATCAGAACCGAAGACTCCGTGAAATGTACGGTTCAGCCTGGATGCTGCTCCGGTCGAGTGGGCCATCTCATGAAGAACTGTCTTCGCAAAACTGGTCTGATCCTTGAACTGGCTTCTGAGAGGGAGGAAGATTTCGTCCGTCGATGGACTGTAGAAAGACCGGTCCTGAGCGATCTCATGGATCGGACATTCGCTGGTAGAGATGATCTGGTCGATCATTCTGTCCATATCCGGTTCTTCATATTCTCCTTTGCTGAATTTCGGAAAGTCCTGGACCTGTTCCGCATTGAAGACTCGGAAATATGAGACCTGAGGCTTGTCCAAGGGCACAGTCTCAAAGGTCTCATTGCCATTCTTGTCCTTGACTTTCTTCTGCTTCTCGAAGATCCATTTTTCGCAGAGAACTCCGTGTTCTCCCTTCTTGATGAAATAGCCTTTCTGGGAATACTGTCTGGCAGTTGCCCAGCGGGGATCCGTGTATCCGTTCTCGATGACCATAGCCATGAGCCGCAGCCGGTTGCCTCCCTTATATTTCACGTTGGATAAAGGATTCTGCGGTCTGAGCGAAGCCCGGTTCCACTCCTCTTTATTGAAAAAGTAACCCTGCTGCATCATCCCGATAATTTTGTCCACCAGAGCCTTGCGCTCACTCATTACTACTTCAAATGCCCCAGCCATAACTTCTCCTTTCCCAGCGAGTAGGGGGACGTAGTCACCCTACTCGCTCCAGCTCCGCCGCTTCCATCTCACAGCCTTTCATGTTCGATGCCCGCGGTCGCCACATTGGCACCTTTCCGTGCAAGCACGGACGGTGCCTTGTGGCTCGTCGCTTAACATGAAAAAACCTCCAGGCAACATGCCCAGAGGTTAGTCATTATATTCTGTTCTCTTCCTGTGCTGCGTTTAAGCAAATTATTCCATGCTGTCTATGATCCGCTCGACTTTCTCCAGAAACAGGTCAAGGCTGAAGTATCCGCTCTGCTTCAGTAGTTCCCTTCCCTCCCAGTAAAGAGCGACTGTCGGCGCCGACAGGACCCCATTCTGTGCTGCAAGGTCAGGGAACTTCCCGATAGAAACATAGATGGTATTTACATCACTACGTTCTGAAGCCCACATATCGATTTTCGTTTTCAGTGCTCTGCAGGGCGGGCAGGTTTCTGATCCATATTCTGTAACCAGCAGCCTGCTATCCTGCTGCAGCTTCTGAAAGGTTTCTCTCGTGTCAAGCTGATTCATCCATTCCTGTCCTTGTTAAAAGCTCTTATCCTGTCAAACTCCGCTTTCGTCACATGTCAATATCCCGCGGGATTCTTGTCCAGGTAATCCTGATGGTATTCCTCTGCAGTGTAGAAGCATGACAGCGGAAGAAGTTTCACAAAGAACCTCTCATGCTTTTGTTTCTCGGCATCGAATACTTTCTGAATCTCCGGAAGATCTTCTGGATCATCATAGTAAACACCGGTCTGGTACTGTGTCCCAATATCCCCGCCCTGGCGGTTCCTGACAGTAGGGTCAATCACCATGAAATATGCAGTCAGGATTTTCTGAAGGGAAATTCTCTCAGAATCATAGGTGACCTTTACAGTCTCCCGGTGTCTTGTCTTATCCGTACAGACCTCCTGATAGGTAGGATCTTCTGTATGGCCATTTGCATACCCTACAGTCGTATCCGTAACTCCATCCAGCATCTTGAAGACTTTCTCTGTTCCCCAGAAACAGCCGCCTGCCAAGTATATGTTCTTCTCCGACATTTCTGTTACTCCATTGCGTCGCCCATTGCATCAAGTGCGTTGTCCAGCATTTCCAGTGCATCTGTAAGGGACTCGTCCTTCTCCATCTCGTCCTCATCCTCGGCATCGAACTCGTCCGTGACATCCGCAAGAGCGTTCTTCAGATCCTCCAGATTCTCGTAGATCTCATTCAGTTTCTCTTCCTTGCTCTCTTTCGGAGTAAAATCAATCTTCATCCTTTGTCCTCCACATCAACTGTTCTGTTGTGAGCAGTTTGCCGCATCAATTGCGATCACCAGCATCAGCCCCGGCAATTCATACACCGGGTCTGAAAAATCAAGTTCGTAAGTATCTCCCCAGTGAAGCAGTTTCTTGCTGATCGTCATTATCAGCGTGTTTCTGTCATAGACACGATAGTCCCATCCAAAGATATCCCCCTGGCACTTCCACCCCATGTAATCGATCGTATATTTCGGTCTGACCAGGGTGAACTCCGCCTGGACATTCCCGACCTGTCTTCCGGCGATCTCTACCTCAAACCTCGGCAGGAAGAACGTCAGCTTCTGATGGACAGAGCCAACTTCATGACCGGATCTATCCTTCACATGAATATGGTGAAGCAGGGCGAACAGTTCGTTTTTCACAAAATATTTTGCCTGTCCCCGCTCATCGTAAACATCATATGTATCCGTAATGGCGAAAACTCTCTGCTTGATCAACAGCTTCATGGTAAATGCCTCCGCATATCGTCAATCCAATGATAATTTAACTATAACATCAGGTATACGGAGGTACAAATGGATTTGTTTTATGAAGGGTTTTTACCGGATCCTGCCGCTCCGGCAACTTCTTCCCTGGCTTCCAGGTCCATCAGCTGTACGATGTCGCCTTCATCCACGATCCCATACTTTTCCCGCAGCCTGTCCTGCAGAGTCTGTCTGTTCTTTTCCTCTTTATCCCTGTTCATTGCTGGTCTCCTTCCTGATCCGTTCATATTCCAGCTGCATCCGGTCACTGTCGGGAGCCAGGCTGCATAGATGGGCGAGTTCATCATCCGAAAAGCCTGCGCTGATAGCCTGCTGGACCAGCATGATGTCTCCTGCAGTAAGCTTTCCTTCCCTGATGATATGCAGGATCTTTCTGGAATCCGCCTCGTATGAAGATGGCGCCGTACCATTCGTTTCTCCTGTGTCTGCAGTTTCGGCTTGGTCTTTCACCTTCCCGCCGGCTGCCTGACTGTCCGCTCCGTCAGCTTCCTGTTTCTCCTCGGCCTTCTTCTGGGGTGGGTCCGTAATGACGTGGTGCTCGTTCAGCCACTCCTCCATTTCCTCTTCCGTCGGCTGTCTGCCGTGCTCCTCCTTTGCTTCCTTCTCCATCCGGTCAAGGTCCTTGAAGCTGATCTTATCGAGGGCTTCCGGACTAAGGTAAATGATCCTGACCGGATCCCCTTCTGCCTGTTTCCTTTTGAAATATTCAAGGTCTTTCTCTGTCAGATACTGAAGTTCATGCATTCTTTCCCATACCTCTCTGTCTCATACATCCCGACGGCAGCCCCGAAGAATACGAGACCTTTCGGGAACTTTGACACGAAATAGATGTGAAAAAGATCCCCGGAAGGACTTTTTACAGCCCTCCCGGAGACCCATTTCCCGCTTTCAGTCATCCTGCCTGTAAACATTGCCGCTTACAGGTCCGGCTCCTGCACTCCTTTTACCTCGTTCTTCTTCTGAAACATCTGCCCACAGTCTTCCATTGTGCACAGAATGATCTTCTCATCCTCCCGGTATCCGCAGAGAGGGTACCGGATCAGGTTCTGGCCGCCTGCGGAGACCCGTTCCGCATGTTCCAGAGAAAAGACCGGATAGACTTCCTCCTGCCCGTTGGTGTAGTCACGAAGATACGACCCAAGTTCCTTTGTCCCGATCAGGAACCTTCCTTCCACCTGCTCCATCCGGTCAAAGACATTCGACTGGCGGAAGATTCCCTTATACTGCTCGATCTGGTAGAAATAGGACTTGCTGTCCGCATCGTCTCCTTCTGCATCGATGAAGAAGTGGATCTCGTCCGCTTTTTCCTGGTCTTCCTGTTTCTTCTTGCTGACATAGGGACCAAGTTCGGATGAAGCGATGAATTCCGGGCACTCCAGGGTATGGAACTTATCGTCCATGATCGGGTTGCAGCCCCTGATAAAGACCAGCTCCTTCTCATTCGGCATCCTGCGGACTTCATCCGGCGTCATCAGTTCCCTGCCGACCACATCAAAGTTGCTGCTCGCTGAGCCTTTGCTGCCGAGAGACTCACTGGAAGACCGTTTGCCAAGGGTATACTTGCCCAGCATCTCCGTCATGTACTTGTGGGTCTCTGGTTCATTTCCGCCAAGATAGATCATGGTATCTGCGTTGCCGATGATTGCCTGCCAGGTATCCTTGAAGAGTGCCTGCAGCTGCGCCCGGTTCTGCAGGATGATGTTTGCGGAAATGTTCCTGCTTCGCATCGTGGCGATGATCTCCGTGAAGCCGTCAGGAAGCGACGTGTTTGCAAATTCATCCATCCAGAATGCCACATGAATGGGCAGTGCGCCACCGTATTTGAAGTCGGCAATGTAGTACAGTTCCTGGAAGATCTGCGTATAGAGCATACCGATCAGGAAGCTGTAGGACTTGTCGTTGTCCGGGATGATGCAGAAAAGGGCTGTCTTCCGGTCCGGGTTCTCATACACCCCCTCACCGATCGCGCGGATATCGATGTCGTCATGGTCCAGGATCTTCAGGACCTTTGGATTCTGAAGATAGGCAAGTCTCGCATGGGCGGAAATGATGATGGAACGGATGGTATCCTTGGCACCGCTCCGGACTTTCAGATAGGCGACCTTCGCGGGATGGTCGTCCGGAAGGATATTCATCTTCTGGTCCAGCTCTGAAAGGTCACCTGCATTCTCTGCCACCTTTGCCTCAGTCAGGAGCTCCATCATCTCACGGATCGTAGCTTTCTTCCCCTGCTTGGGGCATTCATACCAGACGTAGGACATGATTGCCTGCAGATACAGGGAAAGGGCGGAGTCCCAGAAGGGATCCCCGCCCTTTGCATCCTTGGGTCTGGTATTGTTCATCATATTGGTCACGAGCTTGATGATATCGTTGTCCGACCGGATATAGGCGAAAGGATTGTAGCCGTCCGAGTCATCCATATCTACCAGGTTGAAGGAAACGACCCGATAGCCTCTCTCAATCAGAACATTCGCTAAACCCCGACGCATCTATGACAATAGGTAAGGCTTTGAGCTAATCTCCGCCTTTTCCCCTGTCCCACACCGTACGTGACCTTTTCAGGTCATACGGCGTTCCATCATGCAACAGTAAATCGATAGATTATCTTAAATAGCA
>Ga0256406_1004374_pt1 | contig 16234 bp, 10 predicted proteins | sample RumenRJG_03DNA_FD_185986 | JGI IMG/M metagenome (GOLD analysis project Ga0256406, IMG submission 185986) | Bovine rumen microbial communities from Lethbridge, Alberta, Canada - RJG_03 | ecosystem: Host-associated > Mammals > Digestive system > Stomach > Rumen | place: Canada: Alberta | collected... | reverse complement strand
CCAATAAAATTTACTTCTGGCAGGGTGAATAAAGGCTTATTTCCCCTATATGTGATAGAAGAACTTCGATTTAGAGGTATTTTATACGCTGCTAAGTTAATGATATTGCAGTTAGCAGCTTTGACAGCCGATGGCTTATGGCTAATGGCTAATGGCTGACGGCTAACGGCTGACAGCTAACGGCTGACTATATTTCCAAAATGCCCCATTCCAATCAAAAAGCTCATTGGCCGGAGTCAATGAGCTTTTATTTTGATTTCAAAACTGATCTATTACGGCAAACCATCGGTCATGAGGTGATGGTAATGTTCCTGAATCTTCTTCGTTACGGTGCCCACTTCTCCATTGCCGATGGGTTTTCCATCGATGGAGAGTACCGGGATGATGCCGTCCAGAGTATTGGTGAGGAATACTTCTTCTGCGTTGAATACATCCTTCATGCGGACAGGATCATCACCGTCATCAATGGAGGTGACACCGGCAGTCGGAGCTACGCGGGTGAGAACCAGGGAACGGGTAATGCCCGGAATCATGTGTTCATTCTTGGCCGGGGTCCAGATGACACCTGCCTTGACGATGCACACATTGGAATGGCTGGCTTCGGTGAGGAGGTCACCCAGATGGAAAATGGCATCATAGCAGCCCTTCTTCTGCGCTTCGGCCCGGGCCATCATATTGTCCAGCTGGTTCAGGGAAAGAATATCGCTGTGGTGGCCGCGGTCATCTTCCATGGTAATGCACTTCACACCGCCCTGTACCGCTTCAATGGCCTTGAGGTCGATGGGCTTTGCATAAACCAGGACATTTGGACGAAGTTTATTTCTGGCAGGAATGGTGAAATCATGATCACCTGCGCCGCGGGTCACGATGATTTTCACATAACCATCCACTACGCCGGATTCGTCGATAACTGTTTCCACAATTTCAGTAAATTCATCAGGAGCAGTGACCGGACGGATACCAAGGAGTCTCATGGAACGATAGAGACGGTCCGTATGATAGGACAGTGCAAAAGGATGTCCGTGGAAAATACGGATCCATTCATAAGCGCCATCACCGAACTGGAGGCCTCTGTCGTCTGCAGTAATGAGGGGGCCGAAATCGTAGTAGAAATTGTGATTGTAGTATATGGTAGGTTTAAAGTCTGCCATACCGTTCACCTCCGAAAATAGATAATGAATCAGGACCAGTGCCCCGGATTCGTTATAAATATTATAAATCTCTTTTTATTATATCATTGTTCAGTCTCGTTTTTCTGCCTTTGCTTTTTTTATTTTTTCTATAAGAAGAGGCATGAATTCTTTGAGGTCAGCAACGATGGCATAGTCGGCAAGTTCCATAATCGGCGCTTTCGGATCTTTATTGACGGCGATAATGATATCCGCATTTACTGCGCACATATGCTGCATGGCGCCGGAAATACCGAGAGCAATATAAACTTTGGGGGAAATGCCTTTCCCGGTCTGACCGATCTGACGGCTGTGAGGCTCCCAGCCCAGTTCAGAGATCGGACGGCTGCAGCCGACAGCTCCTCCCAGAAGATCTGCCAGTTCATGCACCCATCTCCACTCTTCTTCACTATGAAAGCCACGGCCGCCTGCAACAACGATTTTGGCCAGTTCTACAGGGTTTTCTTCTTTCTCACCCTGAATAACTTTTTTGAGGATAGTCCCCAGATCGTCAGCAGTAAGCTTCAGCGGTACATCAATCACTTTGCCGGTTCTCATTTCATCGGCTTTCGGATACTTGAAGATACCCGGACGTACCGTGCCTACCTGAGGGCGGAAAAGCGGACTTACAATATCAGCCATAATGTTTCCATCCATGGCCGGACGGGACCATATGACAAGACCTTTATCCTTATCTGCCGCCAGCTCTGTCACATCGGCAGTAACACCACAGACGAGCTCTGCCGCCACTCTTGGCGCCAGGTCACGACCGTAGGCAGTAGCCGCAAAAATAATGGTGTCCGGTTTTTTATCTTTCAGAAAACCGGCAAGTGCCTTCTGGTAAGCTTTACCATCATAGTGATCCAGTACCGGACTGGTCATGACATAGACATCATCAGCGCCAAGGGAGATAAGGCTTTCCGGTTTATCGGTAAGTTCTCCCCCCAGAAGGATGACTTCCACTTTTTCACCCAGCTGATCTGCCAGCACTCTGGCTTCACCGGTAAGCTCACCGGTAACTCTCTGAATCTTACCATTCTCGAGAGCACCAATTACATATATTCCTTTATAATCAGAAAAATCCATGGCTGCCCTCCTTTAGATCAGATTCAGTTTCTTCATGGCTTCAAAGAGACTTTCTGCCGCTTCTGCTGCCGGTTTATCTTCAATGCGAAGGTTTTCCTTCTTTGGCGGAACAATTGGACGTACCTGGCGTACCTGGGTAGGCGAACCTTTCATGCCGATACGCCCGGGATCCACGTCTACATCGGCAGACGTAATATTGTGGATTTCCACTTCATTCTTCCGAAGGATGCCTTTAAGGCTGGGATACCTCGGCTTATTAAGATCCCCGGTACAGGTAATGACAGCCGGAAGTTTGAGATCCAGCACTTCCACATTTTCTTTGAGCGGCCTGTGCACGGTGACATATCCTTCCTTTTCAAAGGAAATGCCTGTGGCTCCGCTGACATCGGAAATTCCAAGAGTTGCAGCAATTTCCGGACCAATCTGGGCTGTATTGCTGTCGATGGATTCCTGTCCGCAGAAAATAAGATCAAAGCTGCCCAGTTTTTCAATAACCTTTGCCAGAGTATAGCTGGTTGCAAGAGTATCGGCCCCGCCAAAAGCGCGGTCTGTAGCGAGATATACTTCATTAGCGCCCATAGAAACCGCTTCCTTCAGCACCGCTCCCGCCTGAGGCGGACCCATGGTAATAACGGTTACCGTACCGCCCACCTGTTCCCGAAGAGCAAAAGCTGCTTCCAGTGCGTTTCTGTCCAAAGGATTCAGGATGCTGTTTGCATTATTTCGTTTCAGTCTCCCGGTGGCCGGATCCACTTCCATCTTCGAAGCATCCACGACCTGCTTCACACATACTAAAAACCTCATAATAACCCCCTTTACATTATATGACCGGTAAGATTCATCAGTTCACTATCACTTTTAGTATACCATATCGCAGGTTTCAGGGCTTGATTTTATTCAAAGGAATATCCCCGGTTTTCAATCCGGGAAATAAAATACTCGACGGCTCCTCCATATGAAAAATACGCAAAAACGTCGCCCTTCCCTATGTGCCGCTTTTACGTATTTTGAAAAATGACGTACAGAAACACGTCTATCCGATTCTCTCCGCCTGAGTGAATCTAAAACAGAAAAATCACTTTCGTCCTTCTACATTTGCATTTCCCAGGAGCCCTTTCAGCGCTTCTTCCGCCTCCGAAGAGAAATCCAGATAGAACTGTGGAAGCATCCGTATTTCCTGGCGGCTGCTCTGGATGTGAAGGAACACCGGAGTTTCTCCATGGTACCTCTGCAGTATCCTGGCAAGGCCATTGGAAACGGCACTGCTTTCATGGCGTTCATCCACATAAAGATGAACAGAAGAAACCGGAGGCCGGAGTGTCTGATGGAAACTGGAAAGAGGCACAATATCATCTGCCAGAATCTTGACTTCTCTTTCATTAGCCTGCACACGGCCCCTGAGGCACACGGGCATATCTTCCACAAGAATTGGCCTTGCCTTCTCCCAGGCTCTCGGAAAAACCACGGATTCCAGTTCTCCGTCATAATCTTCCAGAGAAACGTAGCCCATAGGCTCTCCTTTTTTCGTCATCGTACTTTTTACACGGGTAATGGTGCCTCCGACAGTGACCGGCTTCCCATCCCACTTCATGCTCTCCTGCTGCAGCTGATAGATGGGCGTACACCGGCTCATCTGTGCTTTGAAAGCATCCAGCGGATGTCCGCTCACATAAAAGCCCAGGAGTTTTCTTTCCCAGTCAATTTTTTCATTTTGCGGCATATCCGGAAGATCCGGATATGCCATGGCACTGGCAGTCTCTTCGCCGCCAAAGAGCGACATCTGCCCTGATTCCCGGTCGAGCCTTGCAGACTGCGCACTGGAAAGAGCTTCGGGAAGTACTGCTAGAAGCTGCTGTCGGTTGGCTCCCAGTGAATCCATGGCGCCGCATCGAATCAGGCTTTCGCAGGCCCTGCTGTTCAAGCTGCGGTCACTTACCCGCTCCAGAAAATCAGAAAGGCTTAAGAAATGTCCACCCCTCTTTCTGGCAGCAATGATATTTTCCACCGCATTTTCTCCTACATTCTGGATACCATCCATCCCAAAAAGGATTTTATTTCCTTTTACAGAGAAATACGCCTCGGAAAGATTCACGTCGGGTGCCGCAATTTCCACGCCTGCTTTTCTTGTATCAGAAATATAGCGGGACACTTTATCCCTGTCTCCATTGTAGCAGGTCATCATGGCCGCCATGAATTCGGGACGGTAATGGGCCTTGAGGTAAGCTGTCTGCCAAGCGATAAGTCCGTAGCAGACGGAATGAGATTTATTGAAGCCGTAACCGGCGAAGTGAACCATCAGGTCGAATACATAATTGGCTGTCTTTTCATCTACCCCGTTTTTCAGAGCCCCTTCCACGAAGGTGTCCCTGTTCTTCTGAAGGATTTCCGGTTCTTTATGGCCCATGGCGCGTCTGAGCATATCAGCCTGTCCCAGATTGAAGCCGCCCATAGCAGAGGCAATCTGCATGACCTGTTCCTGATAAAGAATGACACCGTACGTTTCCTTAAGAATCGGTTCCAAAGAGGGATGCGGATACTCCACCGGGATTTCCCCGTGTTTTCTCTTGATGAAATCTTCCGCCATACCGCTTCCCAAAGGTCCCGGACGATAGAGAGCCACCATCGGGATCAGATCTTCAAACCGGTCCGGATGGAGCTGCATGAGAAGGGATGTAAATCCTGCCGATTCGGACTGGAATACTCCAATTGTATCCCCTTTGCAGAGCATATCGCTTGTCATTTTGTCTACGCTGGGAATGGCATTGATATCAAGGTCTATTCCCCTGTTTTCTTTGATCATTTCCAGTGCGTCGTGAATGACCGTCAGATTTCGAAGACCAAGCAGGTCCATCTTAAGAAGCCCCAGCTGTTCCACCTGATCTTTTTCATACTGGGTCTGGATGAATCCGTCCTGTGTAAGCTGGATGGGCACATATTCATCAACCGGTTTAGAGCAGATAACCACACCTGCCGCATGGGTGCCGGAGTTTCGGGAAAGTCCTTCGAGGTCAAGACAGTGGTTAATGAGGCCTTTCACCTGAGGATTAGAATCGTATAAATCCTTAAATTCCCGGGATCCGTCCAGTGTTTTCTTCAGAGTCACTCCGGGACCACCGGGCACCATCTTGGCGATTTTGTCCACATCCCGGAGGGGCATATTTGTCACACGTCCTACATCGCGGATAACAGCCCTGGCTGCCAGTGTACCAAAAGTAATAATCTGGGCTACCTGGTCCTTGCCATACTTTCTTGCCAGATAATCGATGACTTCCCCACGCCTCCGGTAGCAGAGGTCCGTATCGATATCGGGCATGGAAACGCGTTCAGGATTTAAAAAGCGTTCGAAAAGAAGATCAAACCGAAGTGGGTCCACTTCAGTAATATGAAGGAGATATGCCACAATGGAACCCGCTGCTGATCCTCTTCCGGGGCCGATAGGGATACCATGTGTTTTTGCATAGCGGATAAAATCCATGACTATGAGGAAATAATCGGAAAACCCCATATGCTCAATGACTCCAAGCTCATAATCCAAACGCTTCTTTTCCACTCCAGTGGGGTGGGGATAACGCTCAGGAAGAGCTTTTTCACAGAGCTTCCTGAGATAAGATTTCGATGTCTCCCCTTCAGGCACATCAAAGGCGGGGAGCTTATGATCCCCGAAGGTAATAGTCACATTACAGCGGTCTGCGATTTTCTTCGTATTTTCAATGGCTCCCGGGAAATTCCCCAGAATGGCCTTCATTTCTTCTCCGCTCTTGCAGTAGAATTCCTCATTGGCAAAATGGAAGTGATAAGGATCATCCAGAGTTTTTCCGGTAGAAATGCAAAGCTTGATTTCCTGGCTCCCTGCATCCTCTTTTTTCGTATAATGGAAATCGTTAGTTGCCACCAGGCCAAGGCCATATTCATCAGCCAGTTTTGCCAGTACAGGACGCGCTGCCGCTTCTTCCGGCAGATTATGATTCTGAAGCTCGATGAAATAATTGTCCTTCCCGAAGGTATCAATATAAAACTGAATGACCTTCCTTGCCTCAACCATATCCTGATTCAGGATGGCCTGCGGAAGCTCGCCCCCCACGCAGGCAGACATGGCAATAAGGCCTTCATGATATTTCTGAAGCAGTTCATGATCTGCCCGAGGCTTGAAATAATAACCTTCTGTCCATGACTTGGAGCATATTTTAATCAGATTCTGGTACCCTGTATTATTTTCTGCCAGCAGAATCAGATGAGCCAGCTTTTCTTTTTCCTTTCCGGCCCCTTTCTCAAACCGGCTGCCGCGGGTCACATAGACTTCACAGCCAATGATCGGTTTAATACCCTGTGCCATGCATTCTTTGTACAGGTACACTGCTCCGTACATGACTCCGTGATCCGTAATGGCTATGGCAGTCTGCCCCATTTCCTTCACATGAGACACCAGCTCCTTAATCCGGCAGGTGCCGTCAAAAAGACTATATTCCGTATGCACATGGAGATGAACAAAAGGATCCATTCTATTTCCCCGTCTTTCTTTGAAATATTATTTTCTATTGTACCATATCGGACAGGTCTTTAGGTTTTAGACCGGAAGAAGGGTTTGTAAAGCCATCCGACATCAGCTGTTACCCTGTGTTTCCCCAATAAAAATAGCGCGCATCATATTTTGACACGCGCCACCTTCACTTGCCACTGGTTTTATTCATCCATTCCTTTACGAAGCCCTGTAAGATAAGCTGTGAGGTCAGCAGAAGCATTGCTGCCTTCTTTATTAATAATATCCACCACACCGCTGCCGGTTATGACACCATCTGCAAGAACTGCCATATTGTGAGCCTGCTCCGGGGTATGGATGCCAAAGCCGATAGCAATGGGAGTATCTGTGGTATCTCTTACTACTTTGACGATATCTTTCAGATCGGTCTTGATATCGCCGCGCATGCCGGTGACGCCCATAGATGAAACCACATAGACAAAGCCGGTCGCATTCTTTACATTTTCACGGATTCTTGCCTCTGAAGTGGGCGCTACCATCTGGATGATGTCTACACCATGTTCATCAGCCAGAGGGCGGATTTCCGTTTGTTCTTCATGAGGCATATCAGGTACGATAATTCCATCGATACCGATTTCATCTGCATCACGGAAGAATTTGTCTGCCGGATAGCTGAAAACAGGATTGTAATAGGTAAGAAGAACGAGCGGAATATTGGAATGTTTCCTGATCTCTTTTACTACTTCCATGACCTGGGGAAGATGTACATGGTTGGCCAGTGCCTTCACATCGGCTTCCATGATGACAGGGCCATCAGCAATGGGATCAGAAAACGGAACACCCAGTTCGATAAGATTGACTCCGGCCTTTTCCATTTCAAGTACATATTTTACCGTATCTTCCAGAGAAGGAACACCCACTGTCAGAAACGCGATCAATGCTTTACCATTTTTGAATGCTTCATTAATATGACTCATAACTATTTCCTCCTCAGTCAGTCAGGTTTTCACCGCGATAACGGGCAATGGCAGCCACGTCTTTATCTCCGCGACCGGAAAGGGTAATCACAACAACGTCATCTTTTGTCATGTTCTTTGCTTCCTTCAGCACGCCCGCAACGGCATGAGCCGATTCGATGGCACAGATGATGCCTTCCGTTTTTGCCAGATATTCAAACGCCTGTACCGCTTCTTCATCGGTAATGGCGATGTATCTGGCTCTGCCGATATCATTGAGGTAGGCATGTTCAGGGGATACGCCCGGATAATCAAGGCCTGCGGAAATAGAATACACTTCGGTAATATTTCCATCATCGTCCTGACAGAAAATGGATTTCATTCCATGAAATACGCCGAGGCGCCCACGATTGACTGTAGCCGCATGATATGGCGTATCGATGCCCTTGCCGCCGGCTTCACAGCCAATGAGTTCAACACCCGCATCCTGCACGAATGGATAGAAGGTACCGGCTGCATTGGAACCGCCGCCTACGCAGGCATACACTTTCGTGGGGAGACTTCCTGTCCGTTCGAGGACCTGAGCCCGTGCTTCGCGGCCGATGCAGCTCTGGAAATAGCGGACCATTTCCGGGAATGGTGCCGGGCCTGTGGTAGATCCGATGACATAATGAGTATCATCGCAGCGGCGGCTCCATTCCTGCATGGCTGCATTGACCGCGTCTTTCAAAACTCTGGAACCGGTCTTAACCACATTGACCTTGGCACCCAGAAGTTTCATACGATATACGTTCAAAGCCTGGCGCTGGGTATCAATTTCACCCATGAATACTTCGCATTCCATACCGAAGAGAGCTGCAATGGTAGCCGCAGCTACGCCATGCTGGCCAGCCCCGGTTTCAGCAATGATTCTGGTCTTGCCCATTTTCTTTGCGAGGAGAGCCTGTCCGATGCAGTTATTGATTTTGTGGGCACCGGTATGGTTCAAATCTTCTCGTTTCAGGAAAATTCTTGGTCCGCCCAGGTCCTTTTCCATATTTTCGGCTTCATAGAGCATAGAAGGACGACCTGTATATTGTACAAAAAGACGATGGAGTTCGTCCTGGAATTCACGGTCTTTTTTGCAGGCTTCAAAGGCTTCCCCTACCCGGTTCACTTCATTCATCAGTACTTCCGGTACATACTGTCCGCCATATTCGCCAAATCTTGTTCTCATATGATTTCCATCCTTTTTATAAATTTTCCTGAATCATTTCATTCAGAAGATTTTTTCTATTTTCCGCCCTCATCAGCATTTCGCCGATGAGTACGGCATCTGCCCCGGCCTCTTTCATCCGGTGTACTGCCGCTTTATCGGTCATACCGCTCTCAGACACGAGAAGTGTATCCTCCGGCACCAGTCTGGCCAGTTTTTCGGTAGTTTCCATGTGAATGGTGAAATCCCGAAGGTCCCGGTTATTGACTCCGCAGATTTTTGCGCCGTCAGCGATGAGCCTTTTCATTTCGGTCTCGTCGTGGGCTTCACAGAGTACATCGAGACCCAGGCTGTCTGCCAGTTTCATGAATCTTTTTATTTCTTCATCATTAAGAATTGCGGCGATGAGGAGAATGGCCGAAGCCCCGGCCAGAGCTGCTTCTTCGATCTGGCAGGAATCCACGATGAAATCCTTCCGGAGTACCGGGATATTCACTTCTCCTGCCACCCGTTTCAGGTATTCGATGTCTCCCCTGAACCACTTCGGTTCGGTAAGACAGGAAATCGCGGAAGCCCCAGCCTCCTCATATTCTTTTGCTATGGCTTCGAAGGGAAAGTCCGGGCTGATGAGCCCTTTGGAAGGAGAGGCTTTCTTCAGTTCGCAGATGAAGGAGAGGCCCGGTTTCTTCAGGTTGTTGTAGAAAAGGTGCTCTTTGGAAGGCACGAAATTTTTTGTTTCCTCATGAATCTTTCCGTAGTAGCCTTCATTTTTAAGTCTGGCCAGGCGCTTTCTCGTCTCTGCCGCAATATCATCCAGAATCATGATGTCCTCTTATTCATTGGAAACTTTGACGTATTCTTCCATCTTCTTATAAGCAGCTCCGGTATCAATCAATTCTGCCGCTTTCTCAATACCTGCCTTCATGGTGGGTACTGCTTTTGCCGCATAGAGGGCAAGACCGGCATTGAGGAGTACTGCATTCCTCTTTGTGCCCTGAATCTTTCCGGAAAGAATGGCTTTGGTGATTTCCGCATTTTCCTCAGGCGTACCGCCGACGAGTTCTTCTTTCTTCCCACGGGTAAGGCCGAAGTCTTCCGGTGCGATTTCGGTAGTTCTGTAGTAGCCGTCTTTCAGTTCGCACACCAGAGTCTTGTCGGAAGGAGAAACTTCATCGAGCGAGTCCATGCCGTGGACGACCACCGCATTATGGACGCCCATCTTGTCAAGGACTTTCGCGATCGGTTCTACCAGGTAAGCATCGTAGACACCGAGGAGGAAGTAGTCCGGATTGGCAGGATTCGTGAGCGGTCCCAGAATATTGAATACAGTGCGGAAGCCCAGTTCTTTTCTGATGGGTCCCACATATTTCATAGCGGAGTGATATTTCTGGGCGAAGAGGAAGCACATGCCGACTTTCTCCAGCATGTCCAGGGCTTTGGCCGGATCCTGCTGGATGTTGGCCCCCAGGGCTTCCTGGCAGTCTGCCGTGCCGGATTTGGAGGAAGCAGCGCGGTTGCCGTGTTTAGCCACTTTGACTCCTGCCGCTGCGATGACAAAGGCAGAAGTGGTGGAAATATTGAAACTGTTGGAGCCGTCGCCGCCGGTGCCTACGATTTCAAGGACCTTAAGGCCCGGGTGGGGTACCGGAGTGGCATGTTCCCTCATGGCAATGGCACAGCCGGAAATTTCATCAATCGTTTCCGCCTTGGTGCTCTTGGTGGAAAGGGCTGCCAGGAAAGCTGCGTTCTGGGTGGGAGTCGTTTTGCCGCTCATGATTTCATTCATTACATCATAGGCTTCTTTATAGGTGAGATCACCTTTTCTTACGATTTTCTGGATTGCTTCTTTAATCATTTTATGTTCCTCCATTTTTATTTTTGAGATAAAACGAAATGTTGTCAGAATCTAATGCCCAGCCATCGTCTGATCGTATCCATTTGCTTTCCTTTCCGGGAACTAAAAAACGTCCCTGACAAAATTGTCAAGGACGGATATTTCCGCGGTGCCACCTTGTTTCAGGGTTTGACCCCTGCTCTTTGCGAGATACCAGCATATCTCCGGCAACTGACGTATGCCCTACGTCGCAGGCTACTTGGAAATCCTTTCACCGCGCCCTCAGCGGTCCATTTAATAATCTGCGTCCTGCCGGCTTCTCATTACCCCGACTCCCTGTGAGTGCATCAATTATTTTTATCTCCGCTTCAACGGTTTGTTTCTTAAGTTGTGACTATCATAATACGCCTTTTATTTCCTGTCAAGCGCTTTTTATACACTTTTTGAGGAAATCAGTCTTTACAACAGGAAATATGATTACTCTTCGTATGTAATATTTTCTCGATAAAATCGATGATTATCGCGATTTTATCTTATTACTGCCGAAGCAGAAATTTTCTTTCCAAAAATCCTGAGCTAAAGCGTAAGGAAATTCGTATCCACAGAAAAAGTGCGCCCCTTTCGAAGCGCACTATGAATCACGAAATACTAATAACTAATCGCCAACTGTCAAAACTATCTCCTCAGCATACGATACTTGAATTTGATTCCTTTGAATCCGGTGACTTTCCGGAACCATCTTGCCATATATTCCGTAATGAGGTAGAAAGCAGGAATCAGGAATACACCACAGACCGTGGCTACTGTCATACCGCCGACTACGGCGACACCCATTCCGCAGCGCGCGCCAGCTCCGGCCCCTGTCGCAATAGCCAGAGGCATACAGCCGATGATGGTGGTAAAAGCAGTCATGAGAATCGGACGAAGACGGAGCTTCGATGCCGTGAGAACGGCTTCCATGGGATCAATGCCCTTATCCGCTCTTTCTTTTGCAAATTCAACAATCAGTATGGCATTCTTTGCTGCCAGACCGATGATCATGATGATCCCGATCTGCATGTACACGCTGTTCATAAATCCGCTGGCGCCGGAGCCCATCAGAGTGGCCAGTTTTCTTACCACATATTCCGAAGCCAGGGCGCCGCACATCCCCGTAGGTACGGTGAAGAGTACGGCAAAAGGCATAGACCAGCTTTCATAAAGAGCTGCCAGGCACAGGAATGCAAAGACGAGAGCCATGATGAGGACCTTCATGGTAGAGCTGGAGGAAGAGCTTTCTTCACGGCTCTGCCCGGACCATTCAATGGTCATGCCCGAAGGGATGACTGATTTCGCCGCTTCTTCAGCCGCCTGCATGGCCTGGCCGGAAGAATATCCGGTGGAGGCACTGCCATTGATAGCTACAGAGCGAACACCATTGAAGCGGGAAATAGAAGAAGGACCGGTAGTCATGGAGCTGGTGAGAATCGTATCAAGAGGCACCATTTTGCCGGATGAAGATTTAACAGAAATGAATTTCAGCGTATCCGTCTGGGAACGATAGTTGGTATCTGCCTGGACCATGACTTTATAGGCACGGCCAAACTGGTTGAAATCATTGACCTGGGAACCGCCGAAATTGACCTGGAGCGCTGTAAATACATCGGAAAGATTGATTCCCAGATTTTTGACTTTCTCACGGTCTACCGTAAATTCCACGCTCGGTGTATTTGTCGCATAAGAGGTGCGGGCACCGGTGATTTCAGGCCGCTGATTGCAGGCAGCCACCACTTTATCCGCCACATCTCCCAGTTCCGTGTCGGTTAGTCCCGTATTGTCCTGGAGCTGCATAGACCAGCCGCCTTCCATACCAAGGCCCGGAAGGGAAGGCGCATTGAAAGCAGTCACCCGCGCTTCCGGATGTTTTAGCGCCACAGTAGCATAAAATTTAGCCAGAATCGATTCCACACTGAGGTCCGAGGTAGTCCTCTCACTCCAGTTGTCGAGGGCTACATACATATTTCCTGAATTGGAATTGGAGCCTCCCGCATGGGTCATGATATCTTTAACTCCGGGAATTTTTTTCGTTTCCTCTGCTACTTCATCCACAGTCTTGATGGTCTGGTTGAGAGACGTCCCTTCCGGCATGGTAATGCTGGCGATGAAAATCCCCTGATCTTCATCGGGTACGAAAGTGGATGGAATGAGCTTGTAGAATACCCCCATGAGGCCCACCACCAGAATGAGGAATACAGCGGCCAGCTTCAGATGATGAATCATCCAGCCTACTTTGCCGGTATACTTGTCTCTGACTATTTCAAAAGTCCTGTTGAACCAGCGGAAGAAAGCCGCAATGGGACCTGACTCAAAGCCTTTATCATCACTCTTCAGCAGCGCACCGCAAAGGGCAGGCGTCAGCGTCAAAGCAACAAAAGAAGAAATGACTACGGAAACTGTAATGGTCACGGCAAACTGTTTGTACAGCACCCCGGTGACACCGCCAATAAAGGCAACAGGGATAAAAATCGATGCCAATACGGCAGTCGTAGCGATGACCGGTCCCTGCACTTCATCCATAGCCCTCTCCGTCGCTTCTTTTGGTGAAAGACCATCTTTTGACATATGCTCTTCCACATTTTCGATGACGACAATCGCATCATCGACGACCATACCGATAGCAAGGACGAGGGCAAAAAGAGTAAGTGTATTAATTGTGAAATCAAGAATAATAAATGTCGCAAAAGTACCGATAATGGAAACCGGCACAGCCAGCACCGGGATAAGGGTGGTCCGCCACTTCTGGAGGAAAAGGAAGACCACAAGGACGACGAGAACCAAAGATTCTACAAGGGTCTCCACCACTTCATTAATGGACGCATTGATGAAATTCGTGTTGTCCATAACGATGATGTAGTCCAGGTCCGGCGGGAAATTCTCTTTTGCCTCTTCCAGAACCTTTTTCACCTGACTCACCGCTTCCAGGGCATTGGCATCGTTGGTCAGCTGTACTCCGAAACCAATCCCGCTGTGGCCATTAATCTTGGAGTTGGAACTTTCATTCTGTGTACCCGTTTCCACCTTGGCCACGTCTTTCAGGTAGACGAAATTGCCGCTGGATTCGGATTTGACGATGATATTTCCGAACTGGGCAGGCGTGGTGAGGCGGCCTTCCACCTTGGCAGCATACTGTTTTTCCTGCAGCTCTGGAGCCGGCTGGGCACCAATCGTGCCGGCGGGGGCAGAGACGTTCTGCTCTCTGATAGCAGAAATGACATCAGCTACCGTCAGATTTCTTTCAGCCAGTTTATCCGGGTTCACCCAGACTCTCATGGCATAGCTGGCGCCGAAAGTATTCACATTGCCTACACCGCTGATGCGCTGAAGTTTATCAAGGATATAGATATCTGCATAGTTCTTCAGAAATGCCTGATCATAGGTGCCCTTTGGCGAATAAAGATTGGCCATAAGCACCATATCGCCCGAAGATTTGCGGACATTGAGTCCCGTGGTCTGCACGTCGGAAGGAAGGCTGTTTTTGGCGAGATTTGCCACATTCTGCACATTGATGGAGTCCTGATCGCCATCGCTGTCCAAGTCAAAAACGATGGAAAGGCTGTAGCCCCCATTATTACTGGACGTAGAGGACATGTAGTCCATATGCTCCACGCCGTTCAATTTTTCTTCAATGACCTGAGCCACTGTCTGGTTTACAATGGTTGCATTGGCCCCGGTATAAGACGCGGACAAACTGATGGTGGGCGGCGAAATCTGGGGATACTGGGCAATGGGGAGTGATATCAGTGATAAAGTGCCCAGGATCACGATGATGATGGAAATAACGATGGCAAAGATAGGCCGCCGTATAAAGAATTTAGACATAGGCCCTCCTTACTTCGTGGTCACGGAGACGGCAGAATCCGTGGCAGTGAGTGACAGGCCAAGCTCTTCCGCCGTAGTTTCAGTAACGTTCAAAGACTGGCCTTCTTTCAGATTTGTCAGTCCTTCCACCACCACATTGTCATCTTTCGTCAGTCCGCTCTCCACGATATAGTAGCTTCCTACCTGGTCACCAAGAGTAACAAGCTTTGAGACAGACTTGTTATCGTCCCCAACTACAATAACAAAGGATTTATCCAATACCTGCTGCACGGCCCGCTGGGGAACAAGGAGAGCATCTTTTCTGGGAGATCCTTCTACAGTGACTCTCGCAAACATACCAGGCAGCAGCACGCCATGTTCATTCTGGAAAACTGCTTTCAACGTAAGGGTACCTGTACTTTCTGAAAGTTCTCTATCTCCAATATAATTCGTGGATATTTCATCATATTTCCTGCCATTGCTGAGAGTAAGTGTCGCTTTTGGTGGGGTAGGGCGCGCGAGCCTTTCCCCTTCCACTCTCTGATCCTCCATAGCCATGCGGAAATTAAGATATTCATTTTCACTGATGGAAAACTGAACATAAATCGGATTGATGGAGCCGATGGACACAAGACTCGTATTTCCTGCTGTTGCATACGTGCCGGCTGCCACATCATCCACTGAAAGCTTGCCGGTAATAGGCGCACGAATGACCGTATCATCCAGATTTTCCTGAGCCTTTTTAAGGAGAGCCTGTGCATCATCGTAGCTCGACTGATTCGATGCCACCGTTGCCCGCTGGGTAGTCACCGTCTGCTCCGCAATAGCCCCGGAAGATAAAAGTTTTTCATAACGGCCCAGGTCAATCATGGAATTATTCAGATTTATCCTTGCCTTGTCTACATTGGACCGTGCCGAAAGAACGGCAGAATCATACTGCCTGTCATCAATCTTGTAAAGCGGATCCCCTTCATGGACAAACTGCCCGCTTTTAAAATATTTCTCAACAATAGAACCGGAAACCTTCGGCTTGATTATTACAGCATCCATAGATTTCACTTGCCCGGAATAATCATGGGTCACTATAGTATCCTGCTGCAGCACCTTCATAGTTTTAACAGAAACAGCGCTGCTTCTCTGCTGGGCAGTGCTGCCACAGCCCGTAGAAATGACAGCCGCTCCCATACAGCCAAGCAGGACCGCAGAAATCAGCAATTTTTTCATTTTATGCTTTATCATCATCTGACCTTCTTTTCTCCCACTATCAGAAAACGTTTTTATGAAAAAAATAATAAATTTTGTACATATTTTATCATATAATCAAGCTGTTTCAAATATTTACTATTGGTAAATTTGTAAATATTTATTTTATTTCGACCATAATAAAACATACTCACCTGTTAAAAATCCCCAAATGGCTATGCAGCATCTCAGAATAGACCCTACCAGTCATCCTGCAGCGAGTCCAAATGCATGAATACCGAAACGGAATCTATCCTGAAGTGCACGGTCTAATTCTATAAAAAGATCTTTTTACCCCGCCTGTGCAAATTCCCCAATAGGGTAGAGTTATTAGCCCTCCCATTGCACCGTACGTACGGTCCTCGTATACGGCGCTACATTGTTACATCTATTCCTTAAGCTCAGATAGTACTTCAATGGATTGACCAATCCCGGTCT